>WSSedL1CaDRAFT_10000059_pt1 | contig 62915 bp, 56 predicted proteins | sample WetSurSL1Cattail_FD_9464 | JGI IMG/M metagenome (IMG submission 9464)
AAGAGTAAACTTTATTGAGTTCAGTCCTATAAATCGGTCTCTTTCTTCCATTCGACAAAGCTAATACTTATGCCGAAATCTGGGAGGTCTAACCGATAATACCTAAAAGATTATTTACTGTTCCGTAAAATCTTAGGCTTTCAATATATTTAATAGGTCTTGTTAATGTATAACCTAATGTCATATTTTCAAGTCGTATATAACTACCATCTTCAATAAAACGGCTAGAGTATTTGTAAGCATTGTAGTCATTTACAGACTCATTTTGAGCATCAACCAATATATTTGTATACGCAACAGTTGTAGGTCTGAATAAGTCTGCTCGAGTAGCATTGAAAATTTTGTTACCATACACTCCACGGAAGAATACACTCAAATCAAAGTTTTTATAGCTAAAACTATTTGTCCAACCATAAGTAAACTTGGGTTGAGGACTTCCTGCATAACGATAATCAGCTGTAGTCGGACTTATTGTCAAGGATCCGTCTTTTGCTAAGTATTGTGAAACTCCATTTGCGTTTTTCCCCTCATAGATAAGTGTGAAAAATTGTCCAAGAGGATGCCCCGTCTTTCGAATCTGAAGCGTACTAGCAGTCTGCCCTGCACCATCAGGTTGAGTATATCTTATAGAATCTCCTCCCGCAAAATACGGATTAGAAAGACTGGTTATCGTATTTTTGTTGCTAGCAATATTAAAATTCGTCTTCCATGTAAAATCTTTTGTTTTAACTGGTACAGCCGAAACGCTTAACTCAATACCTTTATTATTCATACTACCACCATTAGCATAAAGACCTCCAGCTGGAACTAGCAAAATATCAGCATCATACCAATAAATCATATCGGTCGTATTTTTATTATACAAGTCGACGGTAAAACTAAGTCTTCCTTTTAGTACAGATGCATCTATACCAATATTTGAAGTAGCTGTTTTTTCCCATTTCAAATCAGGATTTGAAGCTTTATTAGGTGCATAAGACATCGCTGAACTTCCATTGGAATAGAAACTGCCCATTGAGCTCATTAAAAATTGAGCGGTATAAGCATTAAAACCGGTTGAATTCCCTGTTACACCATAACTGGCGCGAACTTTCAAATCTTCAAAAACACCTAAATCCTGAATAAATTTTTCCTGTCCGGCTCTCCACGATAAACCAACGGATGGAAAGTAACCCCATTGATTGTTTTCGCCAAATACCGAACTTCCGTCTCTACGGATTGAGGCTTGTAAGTAATATTTGTCAGCAAAATTGTAGTTCAGACGGCTAAAATAAGAAATTGAACGTTGTTTAGAATATGCCTGATCCGAACCAAAATCTACTGTTGCTCCTGTAATTGCGCTATAATTACCCAGAGCCAAATTATTGAACCCCATATTATCTACAGGAAAATTAGTGTTTGTAGCCTGAAATCCATCGCCATACACATCATCCTGATAAGAATATCCTAAAACAGCATTTACACTATGTAATCCAAATTTTTTATCCCATGTAAACCAGTTTTCCAAAACCTGATTGGTAGTTTGGTAAGTATTACGCAAAGCAGTACCTCCTTTTCCAAAGGTTACGATAGAGCGAGTTGCCGGAGCTTCAGGGTTGTTATAAAATACAGACCCATTATAATTATACATATAAGAGTCGTAATACTCCCCGTGAAGTGATGTATAGTTTTGATACGAAAGGCTCAAATCATAAGTTAAACCAAAAGGTAATTTTACATTGGTTGTAAATGAAGCCATTAGATTATTATTTTTTGTCTGATCTTGTGAGTGATTAATAATTGCCACCGGATTGAAATAGCCTGATTTTGTGAAGTCTTCATAATAAGTCCCATCAGCATTTGTTACAGGAGAAGTTGGTAAGCGGCTGGCAGCCTGTAAAAGTACAGTTCCAAGTTGAGGTACATAATCCGAAGTGATCTTTGCATTTGCAACCGAAACCCCAAATTTAACTTTGTCGTTAAATGCCATTTGATCAAATGTCAGACGAACAACAATCTTGTTCTGATTACTCTCTTTAAGAATACCTTCTTTGTTAGTATAGTTTATACTCGCACTGTAAGTATTATGCTCAGAACCACCATTAAACGATAAATTATGATTTGTTGAAAAAGCGGTTCCACGTTGAATCTCTTTCTGCCAATCCGTATCAGCCCCTGTATCTTCTGTTAAGTTTTGACCTGTTTTACTTGCAAAAGCACGAAGTTGTGATGCATTCATCAGTTTGAGGCTGTTGGAAACATTTTCAATTCCGGCATAACCATTATAAGAAACACGAGTAATTCCCTTTTTACCTTTCTTAGTAGTTATCATAATCACCCCGTTAGATCCACGATTACCATAAATAGAGGTAGCCGATGCATCTTTTAGTACATCTATGGTTTCAATGTCATCTGGCGAGACCAATGAAATATCTCCTCCTGGAATTCCATCAATCACATAGAAGGGTTCCATCGAACTATTCAAAGTAGAAGCTCCACGTAGGATCACACTCGATCTACGGGTTGGATCTCCACTAACAGTAACATTTAGTCCGGCAGCTTTACCTTGTAGCAGTTGACCCACATCTGTTATTGCTCCTTTGTTTAAATCCTCCGGTTTAATAGATGCTACTGCTGAAACCAACCCTTTTTTTGTGGTCGTACCATAACCAACAACTACAACTTCACTCATTACTTTGCTTTCATCTTGCAAAGAAATATTTATTACAGATTTATTATTAACTTTCACTTCGCGAGTTTGCATTCCCACAAACGAAAATTGTAAGATTGAGTTTGAAGACAAGTTGTTAATACTATAACTCCCGTCAAAGTCTGTAACAACACCTAATTTAGAGCCTTTTAACAACACACTTACACCAGGCAATGCTTGCCCGCTTTCATCAGTTACCTTACCTGAAACTTTATTAATTGTATTTTTACCAACAGGTTGTTCACCCATTTCTTTGGATGAAGCCAAAATGATTTGAGTATCTAACACCTTATAAGTAATATCAGTATTAGCAAAAATCTTTTTCAAGATGTCTGAAATTTTTTCGTTAGAAAACTGGACATCTACCTTGCGCGTCACATCAATAAGTCTGTTATTGTATGCAAAATGATAATCTGATTTTGCTTCAATCATTTTGAGGACTTCACGCACCGGAGTATTGCGTGCATTTAATGTTATTTGGGTGTCTTGCGCGGATAGATTTGTTGTAGCGCAAAAAAATCCAAATAACAAAATAAAAATTAACCGAAAGTTTGTACTTTGATATAAAGGAACTTTTACGTTCTTTATAGAAATCATGGCTTGTTTCATAGATTTGTAATTTGAAAATTTGTGATAATAAAACAAAAATTTATAGAAATTTACTATGCATTACAGCGGATATTGTTTTTGCGGGAACTATCACATTGTAATGAAGGAACAAACTTGCTAAGCGCAGTCATTAGCGTATAGTAGTTTTCAGGAGATATTCGAATGAAGCTGATTGAAAATACAGCGCACGAATATGATGAGAAAAATTAAGTGATGACTTTCATAATGGCGTTTTTTTTTAGATTGTTTTAAAGGATAACTTTGTATATTTAATTAGTATTTTTTGTTTTGCCGATATTTATTTTCTTTTTTCAATATCAGTGTCCGTTGTCCGTAAGCTCCGTCGTCATCTCGTGCTCCGTTTATCACACGATAGCTGATAGGTGACGATAAACTGATAATTTTGAGAGCACGCTCCAAAGGCTCATTAGTAAACGTAGCCGTTAGTTGATACCGCAATAATTCCTTATCCGAAATTACAACATGGATATTGTACAACTTCTCTAACTTTTGAGTAACGGTTTGAATCGGATCATTATCAAATACAATACGCCCTTGGGTCCAGGCTATGTATTTAGTCAAATCATTTTTCTGAGTCAATGTAATTTGTTTGCCTGCTTTGTTCAACACCGCTACTTCATTTGGATGAAGCGCACTATTCAATTCGAAAGTATTGGTCGATTTTTGTTTTCCAAGAAGAACAGCACCTTCAACAAGTGCCACAGTTACATCCGGTTCATCTTTATAGGCTCTGGCATTGAAAGTGGTACCAGTCACTTTAATATCCATTCCATTCATTTTTACTATGAACGGATATCTTTTGTCTTTCTTTACTTTAAAAAAACCTTCACCATTTAATGCAACAACACGAAAGGATTGATTGCTGAAAGTCATAGGATAAGTCAAAGTTGTGCCTGAGTTTAACGAAACATGCGTACCATCAGGCAATACAAAATCACTGGTTGCTCCAAGCGGTACACTTATTGTGTTTTGTAAAATTGCCAAAGATTTTGAGCCTTGGTGTCTACCCACCATATAAAGGGTAATCATCAATGGAATAATAAGAATAGCAGTAGCACGAGACAGACCAACGTAGAGGCGTCTCACCAATGTTGGTTTTTGTGCTTTCATATTGATGGAATGATGAATTTCGGACAATATTTGTTTGAATCGCTCTTCATTCCCAATCGCTATGTCATCGCATTCATTCCAATGCATATACATCGATGCGTTCACAGCCTCTTCATGTACAGGTAATTCGAGCACATCTTTCAGATGGTCTAAATCCTCTTTCGAATACTTGTCTGTTCTAAAATTGCTTATTAGTTGATTGATATAGGTCATACTATTTTTTATTAAGTTACAACATTAGTTTATGCATAAAACAGTTAACTAAATATATTGAACAAGCATTACTTTCTATGCTGCAACATATAAATAACGCACTGCCCGAAGTTTACCCTTGCTCTGTTTGAAAATATTTTTTTTATCTAGCAGTTATCCGTACAGTAATTGAATACTATATCATATTGATTTCATATAAGTTAGCATGGAACATTGCAAAAAAAATGGACACCAAAAATTGGCGTCCATCAAAGGAATTAAAATCAACATTCAATAGCTTGTTGAAAATAGTTACTGGAAATAGTTTCAACTATGATAAATTGATTGTTGTATTTTTTATGGACATTATTCCACAAAAAGAAAGTAAAAGAGCGCAGACCAAATGCCCAAACTCCCGAGATGTTGTTTGAAGAAAAATAACGATTTTGAAAGGTGATCTTCAACTGTTTTTTCGGCAATGCCTTTTAATAGGGCAATTTCTTTATTAGACAACCCTTTTTCACGACTCAACCTGAAAACTTCTTTTCGTTTTGGAGGGAGTTGGTCAATCAACTGCATATAGCGTTCTTTAAAAAATGTATAGTCTGTTTGTTCCTCTGTACCCTGAGTATTAGAAGTTGCTGCTTGAGCAAGATAGTCAAGATACTTTTGCTCCGTGGCTCGTTTTCGAAACAACGAAAGCACCGAATTTTTAGCTATCGTAAAAAGAAAAGCATCAAAATTGCTATCTCTTTTCAATACGAAACGATTCTCCCACAGCTTGATAAAAGAATCCTGTACCACATCATATGCGTCATCTTCATTTTTCAGGTAAGCCAATGAAAAACGAAAAATTTTTGAATGGTACCCCTCGTAAATCTCATCAATCACCGTACGATCGTCCCTTCTTAAGCGTTCGGCTAAAGTCTCTTCGTTGTAAATCATTAGGTAATATATTGATTAGTAACTATGTAATAAAATTTCACTCCTGCTCGTATTTTGAGTATTTCACATAAAACACTTTTCATTATATATAGTTTCGTTACTAAAAGAAATTCTAACGTAAAAGTGCGTCCAAAGATATGCATTTATTTCATAAATTATATATTTACTTTCATTATTGTCTGGTAAATATTTTGTTCAACTAATGCCGTCCCGTCGGAACTTATTCTTCAGAACAAACTACCTCGAAGTAGAGCTGACAAGGTATTAAGAAAAAAACAAAGAAAAAACGAAGCAGAGCTTCGAAAAATTGAACCTTAATGACATAAAAAAATACGCTTGAAAAATTATCTCAAGCGCATTTCAGTATTTTATACGTTAGTAAGCGTAGCCCGTAACCTGCCCATCTTTATAGATATTAGATATTCTTTACCAACTCCACATTAAGTTTTGCCAATTCACCACTTGTCACCGCAATACTGGTAGTCACATCAGCATAACCATTCTTTCGTACCGTTACCGTATACGTACCTTCGGGCAATGATTTAATATTAAACCCACCCTTGATGGCTGTTTTTTTCTTCATAGCCTCCGTACTGCTACTTGCAGCAGCTTTCATCAATCCATTGCTGCTGTTTTGTGCAAAGCTTAGAGTTGCACCTTTCAGCCCTTCTCCCGTGTCCGCATCAGTTACAAAACCTTTTACCTGAAGCGATCCTTTACCGGTTACTATTATTCTCCGTGCCGATTTATAACCACTGTAAAAATCCGGTTGCGAAATTCTTACTATTTCCACCAAAGCATCAATCTTATCCAATGCCTCATCGCTTGTTACAAAACCTTTAACAATCTGGTCTGTACTTTGCTTTGTACTAATCTCACTATTCCGGGGTGTTGGAGTAGCTGCCTTAAAATCAGCTATAAGCTTTAAAAGATATTTTTGACTCTCAGAAGTCAAACCATATAAACTCAAATTCGGAAGGTGAGTATCTATTTTAGAGTGAATACTCCGCGCATAAGTTTCAAGATCTTCGTCAGTAGCAAGTCTCAAATCACTTATACTAAATTTTACTTCTTTGAGCAGGGTCAGATTATTTTCTACCTTGGCATAAGCCTGCATTTTGCGCGAACCATCGGCGGCCTGCGCTACTAATAATTTTCGCAATTCATTTTTAGTCTCCGCAACCCCGGATTTGTCAAGACTTTGCTGCTCGTGTGCCGTCCGAATCTGAAGAATACCTTCTTGAAAAGTAGCATAAAATTCCTGGTACTTTGGTAAAAGTTGAGTAATCGAGCTGTTTGTAGTCAAAAACTCATCAGTCACGAGGTACATATTGTACCTGCTTTGTTGTTTTGAATTCATGATAAATTGATTTTGATTCAGTATAAATTATTTTTGATTAACTCCAATATTTACAGGTTTTATAAATATTATAAATGCAAAACTATAAAAATACCTATATTTAATCAATTCAAATACGTTAATTATGATTAATTTTAAATAAACAAGAATTAAAATACATCCTATAACCATTATTTATATAATCAGGCGCATGTCATTATTCATTATACACTTACCATCGTCAATTATATCGATGTCATCATGCATTATACACCCATCACCATCAATTATATCGATGTCATCATGCATTATACACCCGCCACCATCAATTATATTGATGTCATTACTCATTATACACCCATCACCATCAATTATATTGATGTCATCATTCATTATACACCCGCCACCATCAACTATATAGATGTCATCACGCATTAAAAAAGCAAAGAAATTTCAGTTGGATTATTTAGTATGAAAAAATGAATTGAAGAACAGAATATTGTAATTTTGTTACAGTATCCAACCTTATTGTTTATATTTGTGCTGACTAACAACTCTTACAATGAAATTCTTCAGCACTACTCAAATCAAACAACTTGATCAGTACACTATTGAGCAAGAACCAATTTCGTATATTGATTTAATGGAAAGAGCTGCCGACGCTCTTTACACAACCTATTTAGAAACTTTCTCGTATCAGCGACCTATACTTATTCTGGCCGGACCGGGTAACAATGGCGGTGATGCACTGGCATTAGCGCGCATGCTTCTTCATACAAGGCTGGATGTGAAAGTCATTTTACTGTATACGGATAAGCTTTCTAAAGACTGTGAAACAAACCGGAACCGCTTAGTGGAAATGTATCCCGATGCAATAACCGAACTTACCGAAAAATTCGCAGTTCCTGAGATCAAGAATGACACCATTATTATCGATGGTCTTTTTGGTTCGGGAATTAACCGGACACTGACCGGCATTTTTGCCGAAGCAGTAAAATGGATCAACCATAGTATGCATACTGTAGTAGCTATCGATGTACCTTCCGGTTTACTGGGCGAAGAAAACCCACTCCATGAAAAGTCGGTCATCGTACAAGCCGACTATACCTTCAGTTTGCAATGCCCCAAACTGGCATTTTTGTTTCCCGAAAATGAAATTTACGTGGGTGAATGGAAAATGGTTGACATTGACATTCATCCCGCAGCAATTCAAGAAACCGAAAGCGATTTTTATTATCTCGAAAAAAAGGATATTGCCCCTCTAATCAAAAAAAGGTCGAAGTTTTCGCACAAAGGTACTTTTGGCCATGCACTGATAGTGGCAGGCAGTAAAGGCATGTCGGGTGCTTCGGTATTAGCAGCTAAAGCTGCTCTCAGAACTGGAGCCGGATTGGTAACCATTCACGGACCGGAATGCAACCGAAACATTGTGCAGACCATTATTCCGGAAGTAATCTTCCAATCTGATTATGCCACCGACCTGGTGAGCAATGTAGAGGCTTCTGAAAAACACAATGCTATTGCTATCGGACCGGGAATAGGTGTTCATGCCGAAACTACCGAAATGCTGAAAAACTTTCTGAAGAAACAGCATAAACCCTGCGTATTGGATGCCGATGCCCTAAACATTTTGTCTCAGCACAAGGATTTATTGAAACTCATTCCGGAAAATAGTATACTGACTCCGCATCCGAAAGAATTTGATCGCCTTTTTGGACCCAGCATTTCGACATACGAACGAATGAAAAAAGCGTCATTGGCTGCTCAGGATCTGGAACTGATCATTATTCTGAAAGGAACCTATACCATCATTACCACTCCCGACGCTAAACTATACTTCAATAGTACCGGCAACTCAGGCATGGCTACAGCTGGATCGGGTGATGTATTAACCGGCATATTAGTGGGATTACTGGCTCAAGGTTACCTACCGGAGGATGCGGCTAAAACAGCAGTTTATCTTCACGGACTGGCAGGCGATCTGGCATTGGAAACCCAATCGGAAGAATCGCTTATGTCCGGTGATATTATAGCCGCGCTGGGAAAAGCTTATTCATCATTCCGAAAATAATACGTCGAAATCCTCTCTTTACAATCTACCGATCGGTCAGTTTCGACTTAAATATATTTACATAAAACTATTAGTCTGTAAACTTTTGTGAATAAGTTGCATATGTGAAACAAACCGATTAATTTTGCGTTAATTCACCTGAATTGTTTAAGAGGTCAAATCCGATCTGCAAAAACAAGGCATTCCTTCATTATTGAGACAAACATGCATAGAGGCAAATTATATATTTTTATTTTTTTTACTTGTTTATTTTATTCCGTAAGGGCTCAGCAGCACTTTACGATCAGTGGTTACGTCAGAGATGCAAAAACAGGAGAAGATATGATTGGTGCAACAGTAACAGTCAAAGAACTTCCCGGCACCGGATCTTCGGCCAACACCTACGGTTATTACTCCATCACCCTGCCTGCCGGGCATTATCAAATCTCGGCGCAGTTTATGGGCTATGCTCCACAGGTTCAAATCGTGAATTTAAACCAATCTCAAAAAGTTGATTTCCAACTTACCGAACAAGTAAATGAACTAAAAGAGGTAGTGGTTTCGAGTCAGCGAAAAAATGAGAATATTACCAAGCTTCAGATGGGTGTACAAAAGCTCGACACCAAAGATCTGAAAAACATACCGGTTATTTTTGGCGAAAAAGATGTTTTAAAAACCATTCAGTTACTACCGGGTATCAAATCGGCTGGCGAAGGAAGTAGCGGATTTAATGTTCGTGGCGGAGCTACAGATCAAAATCTGATATTACTCGATGAAGCTACTGTATATAATGCCTCCCACCTGATGGGTTTTTTCTCGGTTTTCAATTCCGACGCCATCAAAGACATTTCGGTATACAAAGGAAATGAACCGGCTGAATACGGTGGAAGACTATCATCGGTACTGGATATAAAGATGAATGATGGTAATGATAAGAAGTTGTCGGTCAGTGGTGGAATTGGATTAATTTCCTCCCGGGTAACACTCGAAGGCCCTATTGTAAAAGACAAGGGTTCATTTATTATTTCTGCCCGCAGAACTTATGCCGACTTGTTCGCAAAGCTGTCCAATGACAGTACGATCAATAGTGCACGACTATACTTTTACGACTTTAATGTAAAAGCCAATTATCGGATAAATAATAAAAACCGTATTTTCCTGTCCGGATATTTTGGCAGAGATGTCTTGGGATTAAGCAATACCTATGGTATACACTGGGGAAACACTACAGCTACCATCCGATTGAACCACTTGGTTTCAGATCGTTTGTTTTCAAATACTTCGTTGATATTCAGTAATTACAATTACAAGATTAATGTCAATAATGGTATCGAAATGAATATTATTTCGCGGATTCAGGACTATAGTTTAAAACAAGACTTTCAGTTATATTCGGGCAATAACAGCACTCTGCGGTTTGGCATTAATTCTACTCTTCATAAAATTATTCCGGGAATTATTACTGCCATAAGTGATGTTGATTTGAAAAGTTTGACAAACAAACATGCTTGGGAAAATGCCATTTACATCTCCCATCAGTATAGTTTGTCAAAGAAACTAAGTATGGAATACGGAGCACGATTTACTGCGTTTAGTATTCTGGGACCCGGAAAATTTTACACATATGATTCTATTTCTGACCCCAGAGATACAATGACTTACAAGACAGGTCAGTTTATGAGAACCTATTTCAACCTCGAACCACGCGTCAGCTTTAATTACATTTTGAATGATGCTAGTTCTCTGAAAGCTTCCTACTCCCGCAATGTACAGAACTTACATCAATTGTCCAATTCCACCTCGGGTAGTCCCACCGATTTATGGATTCCGAGTAGCAATAATGTGAAGCCCGAAATTTCGGATCAGGTATCGCTGGGATATTATCGTAATTTTGCAGATAATAAGTATGAGTTCTTTACTGAGGTATATTACAAAAAGCTTCAAAATCAGATTGACTACAAAACAGGAGCTGAACTGAACTTTAATGAAAATGTTGAGTCTCAGATATTATTCGGAAAAGGGCGTGCTTATGGCCTGGAAATGTTTTTGAAAAAGAAGTACGGACGGTTTAACGGTTGGATAAGTTATACGTTATCACGCACCGAACGTAAGTTTGATGGTATAAACAATGGAAATTATTATCCGGCAAGACAGGACAAAACGCATGATATTTCGATAGTAGGTATCTACGAGCTGAATAAATATTGGACTTTCTCTTCAACCTGGGTGTACAACACCGGCAATGCTGTTACGTTTCCTACCGCAAAATACCAGATCGACGGAACAACGATGATGTATTATTCCAGTAGAAATGCCAACAGGATGCCTGCTTACCATCGGTTGGATTTTGGTGCAACATGGCTTGTGAAAAAGACCAAAGACTTTGAATCAAGTTGGACATTTTCGATATACAATGCCTACGGACGAGATAATGCGTATATGATCCGTTTCAGAAACAATGAAACGGATCCGACTAAAACGGAAGCAATTCAAACAACTTTATTCAAGTTTGTTCCTTCATTTTCTTATAATTTTAAATTTTAAAAGAATGAAACATCATATAATTCAACTGACTATAGCGCTATTGCTGATCTGCTCTTTTTCATCTTGCGAAAAAGTAATTGATCTCAACTTAGATACATCAGCGCCAATAATTGTCATACAAGGTAATGTATTTGATCATGACGGCCCTTATAAAATCCAAATTTCAAAAACAGTTGCCTTTACGGAGTCAAATATTTTTCCGGCAGTTACAGATGCAAAGGTTACAATTAGCGATAACTTGGGAAACTCCGAAATATTGACTGAATCTAGCCCGGGCATGTATATAACATCTACATTAAAAGGAACCCCCGGAGTAACTTATACGCTTACCGTGGTGGCTGAAGGTAATACATATACAGCTGTATCTACTATGCCGGAACCGGTGGAGATATATCGTATTTATATCCGAAAAAGTGATGTCGGAAGTAACAGAGAAGTTGCATTTGATTTTCAAGATCCACCAGATATTGATAACTACTACCGTGTTCTTGAATATATTAATGATAGTTTGAAAACTGGGGTAAATGTGGGGAATGACAAACTTTATCCGGGGAAAATGATTACCTATTCGCTCGGATCATCATCACTGAAAGAAGATAGCGTATTACAAAGCGGAGATAGAGTCAGAATACAATTTGAATGTATTGATAAAAATGTATATGAATATTTCCGAACTACAAAGGGAAACAGCGATCAATCTACTTCCCCTACAAACCCCACTTCGAACATCAGTAACGGAGCATTAGGCTATTTCAGTGCTTGTACCGTACGTCAGGACTCAATTATTTATCATTAATTGCATAACTAATAAAAACAATAATGGCTGATCTAATGCGTATTAGATCAGCCATTATTGTTTTTTACCTATAGAAACAGTTAAAGTTTTTAGTTGTAATAAATATTTATTCTAAATAAAAGCAATTTTTCAAATAATAGCTGTTACTTTGCAGTCGATTAATAGACTTATTAAACATAGTTATTAAACATGAGTATTAAAAACGAACAAACAACTGAACAAACCATATTGGCTGTTGCAGAACAGCTCTTTTTAGAAAAAGGATTTGCATCAACTTCAACTACCCAAATTGCAAAAGCGGTAGGATGTAATCAAGCTCTGGTGCACTACTACTTCCGGACAAAAGATAATTTATTCAACAGCATTTTCGAGAAAAAATTCAAGATGCTTTTCGAACATCTGTACGCTTCACAGAGTTTGGGAGACATTCCTTTTCTAGAAAAGGTAAGACATGCAGTAGAGTCCCATTTTGATTTACTAATGGATAATCCCAAATTGCCACTGTTGGTTGCTACTGAATTATCGCGCTTACCCGAAAACCTCGAAAACCTACGAAACAAGCTACAGAATGTACCTTTCGAGCTATTTACAAAACTAAACAATGAACTTCAGAATGAAATAGCTGAAGGGCGTGCCCGTAAAGTAGAACTCATAGATATTGTTATCACCATGGTTACCCTGAACGCAGGACTTTTCATAATGCAACCCATAGCCAGTGGCATAATGCAATTAAACGAAGAACAAACAAAAGAGCTACTGGCACATAGACGAGAAGAAAATGTACAAGTTATTTTAAACTACATAAGACCCTAACAAAATTCGGTATGAAAAGATTGATTTTAAACAGCCTGCTATTACTTCTTGTCCCCTCAGCTTTATTTTCTCAGCAACTAACACTGGACGAATGTCAGGCAAAAGCAAAAGCAAATTATCCGTTGATACAACAATACGGATTGATAGAGCAAACCACTCGGTTTAATTTAAGCAATGCTAATAAAGGCTACTTACCTCAGCTTTCGCTTTCGGCTAAAGCAACTTATCAATCGGATGTAACCGAAATCCCGGCAGTTTTGGGGCAGATTCTATCTAAAGTGTCGCAAACTCCGATAAGTTTTCCATCGCAGAATAAAGATCAATATCAAGCGGTAGTAGAAGCCAGCCAGGTTATATGGGACGGAGGTATGATTTCTTCACAAAAGAAAAATACCAAAGCCAGCGCAGAAGTAGAAAAACAAAAGTTGGAAGTAGATTTATTTTCGCTGAACGAACGCATTAACCAGCTGTTTTTTGGCATTCTTTTATTAGATGAGCAAATCAAACAAAACGACATTCTGCAAAGCGAGTTGGCAACTAATCTGAACAGAGTGATTGCCTATCAGCAAAACGGGGTGGCTAATCAGGCAGACATAGATGCATTAAAAGTGGAACAACTAAATGCAACCCAACATGACACCGAATTGAAAAGTACCCGCAAATCATACTTTATCATGCTCTCGGTTTTTACCCGATTGAAAATTGATGAGAATATATCGTTGGCTAAACCGGAAATCAATCTGGCCATTTTGAACGATACTACCAATCATCGTCCGGAACTAAGCCTTTTCAATGCGCAGAACCAACTGTACGAAAGTCAGAAATTACTGCTGAATGCCGGCAACCGACCCAGATTAGGTGCGTTTATACAAGGCGGATACGGACAACCCGGATTGAATATGTTTGTACCCGGATTTTCGCCCTTTTACATCGGAGGTTTAAAACTGTCGTGGAATTTTAGTGGCTTATATACACAGAAAAATAATATAACGAAACTGGAAATCAACAAACGGTCAAACGAAATTCAGAAAGAAACTTTTTTGTTTAATAGCGATTTGAAAACCAGACAGCAAAAAACAGAAATTGAGAAGCTACAGGCTACACTCTCCAACGATGACGAGATTATTCGTTTACGTACCAACATAAAAAAATCGGCTTCAGCTAAAGTGGATAATGGAACACTGACTATCACTGATCTGATTCGCGAGATAAATGCCGAAAATCAGGCAAGACAATTAAAGTCCCTACACGAAATTCAACTGATTATGAGCATATATGAACTTAAGAATAATATAAATAATTAATCCTGAATACAGAATATGAAAACAACTATCATCAAAAGTCGATCCTATTTCAACAAGGCATTTACTTACGGCTTACTAATCTTCACTTTTTCCTCTTTGCTCACTTCTTGTGGAAAATCGAAAGATGATTATGATGCTTCCGGCACTTTCGAAGCTACAGAAGTAATCGTATCAGCGGAAGCCACCGGTAGAATTCTTTCATTCAACATTGAAGAAGGACAAACACTTACAAGCAACGAGCTGATAGGAAGAATTGACAGCACTCAGCTTTACCTGCACAAACAACAGATTATAAGTAGCAAGAAAGCCTTACAAAGCAGTCGACCTGATATAAAAAAACAAATTGCAGCCATACAACAGCAAATTGCAACAGCAAAATCTGAACGTAAGCGGTTTGAGAATCTGGTAAAAGCAAATGCATCCAACCAAAAACAAGTGGATGATATTAATGCACAAATTGCAGTGCTTGAGAAACAACTGGATGCACAGAAAACTACATTACAAACCTCCAATCAAGGAATCAGCGACAACAGTGAAGGTGTAACATTTCAGGCAGAACAACTGCAAGATCAGCTGCAAAAATGTAAAATCATAAGCCCAATAGCCGGAACTGTTTTGATAAAATATGCCGAAATGGGCGAAGTGGCTTCACCGGGAAAGGCTTTATTTAAAATCGCGGATATCAACCGCATGATTCTGCGAGCGTATGTCACAGCGGACCAGCTGAGTCAACTTAAAATCGGACAAAAAGTAAAAGTAACATCCGATTTTGGAAAAGATCAGAATCGTGAATATGCCGGAACGTTGGCATGGATATCAAGTAAAGCCGAATTTACCCCAAAAACCATTCAAACGCGAGACGAACGTGCCAATCTGGTTTATGCTGTAAAAGTCAATGTGAAAAATGACGGATTAATTAAAATCGGAATGTACGGAAACGTAAAATTCAATTGATTATTTTCAATAAGATAAAGTTTCATGGATAAAGAAAATAAAGTTTCACCATCGGCCATTCACTGTGTATCGGTAAGTAAAAGTTACGGAGAGATAGAAGCATTAAAGGATGTCACTTTTGATGTCACCGACGGTGAAATATTCGGCATCATTGGCCCTGATGGGGCTGGCAAGACCACGCTTTTCAGAATACTGACGACATTGATTTTAGCCGATAGTGGAATATCTGCAATTGACGGTCTTGATGTGGTAAAAGACTACAAGGAGATTCGGAAGCGGGTTGGTTATATGCCCGGACGGTTTTCGCTTTATCAGGATTTGACTGTTGAAGAAAATTTAAAGTTCTTTGCCACCGTTTTCAATACAACGATTGAAGAAAATTATGAACTGGTGAAGGATATTTACCAACAGATTGAACCTTTTAAGAACCGTCGTGCCGGAAAATTGTCGGGTGGCATGAAACAAAAACTGGCTTTGAGCTGTGCGCTGATCCATAAGCCAAGTGTACTATTCCTGGATGAACCGACTACCGGTGTGGATCCTGTATCACGCAAGGAATTTTGGGGGATGCTCAAGAATTTAAAAAAGCAAGGCATCACGATTCTGGTTTCAACTCCTTATATGGACGAAGCCGGTTTGTGCGACCGGATTGCTTTAATTCAAAACGGACGGTTTCTCAAAATAGACAGTCCCGCAAACATAGTGAAACAATATGAAACCAAACTGTGGGCGGTAAAAAGTGACAATATGTACAAACTGCTAACAGATTTGCGTGCGAATGAGTTATCTAAAAACTGCTTCGCCTTTGGCGATAAACATCATGTCTCAGTTGACAATGCTCAATTGACTGTTGAAAGTTTAAATAGTTACCTGCAACAAAAAGGACACACAAATATTGAGATTCGCGAAATAGAGCCAACTATTGAAGATTGTTTTATGCAACTAAGTCTGAAATAAAGCGCGAAAATAAAAGAGATAATAAAGATGAACGATATAATCGGACATAATTCTAACAAGGTAATCATTGCCGAAAATCTGACTAAGAAATTCGGGCACTTTACTGCAGTCGATCATATTTCATTCGAAGTGGAACGGGGTGAAATCTTCGGATTCCTTGGTGCCAACGGTGCGGGAAAAACCACAGCTATGCGTATGTTGAGCGGACTTAGCATCCCGACCGGAGGAAAAGGTATTGTTGCCGGATACGACATTGGTACGCAAACAGAGCTGGTAAAGAAAAATATAGGTTATATGAGCCAGAAGTTTTCTCTTTACGACGACTTAAAGGTTTGGGAGAACATAGAACTTTTTGGTGGCATCTACGGAATGAAAGACAAAGAGATCAAAGAGAAAACCGATAAATTAATGCAGGTCTTGGATTTTGAAAGTGAGCGGAATAAACTGGTAGGTGCGTTACCCCTAGGCTTCAAACAAAAACTGGCATTCTCGGTTTCGATTTTCCATAATCCGCAGGTTGTATTTTTGGATGAACCAACCGGAGGTGTGGACCCGATCACACGCCGTCAGTTTTGGGAATTGATTTATGATGCGACTTCCCGTGGAATAACTGTTTTTGTCACGACACATTATATGGATGAAGCCGAATATTGCAACCGGGTTTCCATCATGGTGGATGGAAAAATTGAAGCACTGGATTCCCCCCGAAATCTCAAAATCCAATTTAAGGCCAATAGCATGGATGAAGTTTTTCAACAATTGGCACGTAAAGCAACAAGAGGGGATGGTTGAGAGACCCCTAGCCCCTAAAGGGGAATAAAGAACGATTCGCAGATTTTAAACTATATATAAAACGAAACTAACTTAGTTCCCCTTTAGGGGTTAGGGGTTAGTTTCAGGGTGAATTTATGAAACAACTATTATCTTTTATTCGAAAAGAATTTTACCATATCCTGCGTGACAAAACCACCATGATGATTCTGTTATTGATGCCCATCATTCAGATTATTTTGTTTGGCTTTGCACTTACCACAGAAGTGAAAGACACGCAGGTGGCTGTATTGGCACCAACGAATGACGAAGCCAGCAGTCGTATCATCGACAAAATAAATGCCAGTGCCTATTTTGATGTTACGGCAAGACTTCATAATACCAACGAAATTCAATCCACCTTTCGCGATGCAAAAGCCAAACTGGTAGTGGTTTTTGAAGATCATTTTGGCGAGAAGCTCCGCCATAACGAGAAAGCCCATATACAGCTTATAGTTGACGCTACCGATCCGAACGCTGCCACTTCATTTACTTTTTACGCCAGCAATATCATCAACTTGTATCAACAGGAATTGATGGGAGAAAGTAAGAATCCGTATCAGATTACACCAGAAGTAAAGATGCTTTACAATCCGCAAATGGTAGGAGCTTTCAACTTTGTACCGGGTGTATTAGGGATGATTTTGATTCTGATATGTGCTATGATGACATCTATAGCCATTGTGCGGGAAAAAGAGATGGGAACGATGGAAATCTTACTGGTATCGCCCATGAAGCCCATTTACATCATTCTATCTAAAATTACCCCCTACTTTGTACTTTCATGTGTGAATTTTGCCACCATCATGTTACTGTCTGTTTTTGTTCTGAAAGTACCCATTGCCGGAAGTTTTATAAGCTTAGTGGCGGTTTCATTGCTTTATATTTTCGTAGCATTATCGTTTGGATTACTGGTATCGACCATAACAAACTCACAACAAGCCGCCATGTTGGTTTCGGGCATGGGACTCATGATTCCGGTCATGTTGTTATCCGGCATGATTTTTCCCATCGAGAATATGCCTCTGCCTCTTCAATGGCTTTCATGTATTGTTCCTGCACGATGGTATATTGCGGCGGTAAAAGCCATTATGATTGAAGGACTGGGTATTAGTTCTGTTTTAAAAGAAATAGGAGTTCTTTGTTTGATGGGATTGGTTTTAGTTACAATAAGTCTAAGAAAATTTAAAATTAGGTTGGAATAGAAATCACCTCTAACCCCTAAAGAGGAACTAAGTTCGTTTCTTCTCTTATGCATTTTGAGTTATAAAATGGTTTAGATCAAATAGTACAAATTCAATCCCCCTTTAGGGGTTAGGGGTGATTGTAACAAGGATAACATTATGATAAAATATCTTCTTAAAAAAGAATTCAAACAAATACTTCGGAATGGTTTTCTTCCAAAAATGATTTTTATGTTTCCACTCAATGTGTTACTTATTTTTCCATGGGCAGCCAGCTACGAAATAAAAAATCTGAATTTGAGTGTCATCGATAACGATCATAGCAGCTATTCACAACTGCTTACTCAGAAAATTATTTCATCGAATTATTTCAAACTGACAAATGTTTCGCCAAATTACAAGAAAGCATTACAAAGCATCGAGAAAAATGAATCGGATATCATTCTTGAGATTCCACCACACTTTGAAAAAGATCTGGTAAACAGGCAGGGAGGAAAGGTAATGATTTCGGCCAATGCTGTGAATGGGATGAAAGGTAGCATTGGAATGACTTACCTTTCAAGCATAGTGACCGACTTCAATGGGCAGGTTATTGAAGATCTGGCACCTGCAGCATCCAATAACACTCCGAACATTCAGCTTGACACACAATATCGTTTCAACCCTCATCTAAACTATCGGGTTTTTATGGTCCCGGCCTTGATGGTTATGATTCTGACCTTGCTGTGTGGTTTTTTACCTGCTGTATCTATTGTTACTGAAAAGGAAAAAGGAACGATGGAACAAATTAATGTAAGCCCGGTTTCGAAGTCTATGTTTATTCTGGCTAAGTTGATTCCATTCTGGATTATTGGCTTTATTGCTATCACCATTGGCTTTCTGGTTGCCTGGGCCGTTTACGGATTAATACCTGTCGGATATTTTGCATCCATCTACTTATTTACTGCCATCTATGTTCTGGCTATTTCCGGTTTGGGATTAGTTGTCTCAAACTATGCTGCGACATTGCAACAAGCCATGTTTATGATATTCTTTTTTATGATGTTATTCATCATGTTGAGTGGATTGTACACGCCTATTGACAGTATGCCCGAATGGGCTAAATGGATAGCAGCTTTTAATCCGCTGAAACATTTTATGATCGTGATGCGATCCATTTATTTAAAAGGAAGTAATCCACTCCAACTATTGAATCAATTGCTGGCATTGATCGGATTTGCTGTTTTCTTCAATACGTGGGCAGTGTTGAGCTATAAGAAAAAGAACTAAGATTTGAACCCGTAAAACAACTATATGAATGTGTCATATCTTACATCCTATAAAAGATGAAATCAACATTAATTAATCAAGACAATACACGTACAGCCTTTGTTCAATTGGACGTTTATGCCTGCACGGCGTGTAGAAAGTGTATTGATGCCTGTCCGGGCAAAGTCATTGACCAATCACTTCTTTTTATTGCAAGCACACTGATATCTGAACAAGTACGCATGTACGATGCAGCTAAGTGTATCGGCTGCCTGAAGTGCATCCAAGCCTGTAAGTTTGACGCAATTAGTATTTGTAAGGATTAATAGTAAGTATTACAGAGAATAACTCTCCAAAGCTTTTTTTACAGAGCCATGAAGTAACAATAAATTCTTAGCCTGTTCATATTCTATCTGTAGCTCTTCCATAATCATCCGTGCTCCTCTGTCTACCAGCTTGGCATTACTGAGTTGCATATTCACCATTTTATTGCCTTTTACACGTCCCAGTTTTATCATTGTGGCGGTTGAGATCATATTCAGAACCAGCTTTTCGGCTGTGCCGGATTTCAGGCGTGTACTTCCGGTAACAAATTCGGGTCCTACAATCACTTCAATACGGATGTCAGCTTCCTGTGCCATGGGTGAGTTCGGATTACACGCAACAGAAGCAGTCAGGATACCCTGAGCACGTGCGTTCTTCAATGCCCCGATTACGTAGGGTGTTGTTCCCGAAGCAGCCAATCCAATCACCGTGTCATTTTGATTCACCTGATATTCCAGTAATTCTTTCCAGGCTTGCTCAGCGTCATCTTCAGCATTTTCTACCGGATTTCGAAGTGCTTTGTCACCACCGGCAATTAAGCCAATAACCAAACCTGCTGCTAGACCAAAGGTGGGCGGAATTTCCGAAGCATCCAACACGCCTAAACGGCCACTGGTTCCGGCACCAATATAAAAAATACGGCCACCACGTTTCATTCGCTCCACGATTTTTTCTACCAGAATTTCAATTTGTGGAATTGCTTTTTGAACTGCCAATGCCACCTTTTGATCTTCTTCGTTCATTTCCTTGAGCAACTCTCCAACCGATTTCTTATCAAGATCGGTATGAAGGGATGGTTGTTCGGTGATCACCCCTAACCCCTGAAGGGGAACTGAGTTAGTTTCGTCTTCTATTTTGTTTCCTATATTTTCTTGCTGACTCATAATAATCGACAGTAACATTTTTCTCTCCCCTTTAGGGGTCGGGGGTTATTTATGTATGAAACCTCACCAACCCTTCCATCGGACCTTGTACAATTTCCGATAGCATAATGCCACGTTCTGATGCTACAATTTCGAGGGTGTCACGGAAATAATGAGCTATAGAGCCAATAAATCCAACCTGCACGTCTTCCAATGGATATTGCATCACATTGCGAATAAAGAAAGCATCAAAACTATCGTATACCAGATTAAAAATAGCGGGTTCTTCAATATGTTCCAGAATAAATGGAGTGAATTTGGACAAAAAGCGATTTGGGAAAGGCTTTTTGTATATGTTGTCCATGATAATGGCGGGTGTCAGTTCGTATTCATCCAGCAATTTTTCGGTAATCCATTCGGGCATTTGATTTTTCAGGCAATCGGCTATAAAGAGTTTTCCAAGTACGGCCCCGCTTCCTTCATCACCCAAAATAAAACCCAACGGCGATACATTTTGTGTAATTTCAACCCCGTCGTAGAAACAGGAATTGGAACCGGTGCCCAGTATACACGCAATGCCTTTTTCGTGTTGGAATAGCGACCGGGCGGCACCCAGTAAATCGCTTTGAATATCAATGATAGCATTACCGAAAAAACGAACCAAAGCCCTGCTCACCAATATCTTTTTATCGGGAAACGAACAACCGGCACCATAAAAATAAATTTGTTCTATTTCTTCGTTTGCCAATTTAGGAACGAGTTGAGATTCCAGCAAAGCAATGATTTCCATGTCGGTTTGATAAAACGGATTGATACCATCAGTAAAAATCACACTTTTTATTATTCCGCCTGACACCACACACCAGTGTGTTTTGGTAGAACCACTATCGGCTATTAATATCATATATAGTTACAAGTATTTAGTTACGAGTTTAAATTTCAAAAAATAACAATGACAAAGATAGGACATATTTTCAAAAGAACATAGTTACTTTTTCAATTGAACTTTCGATTTTTAGTCGTATTTTTGACATCCCAAATAGCTTAAATAATAAAATCTCCATAAATGAACAATCAATCGACAAATCCTACCGATACAAAAGCTTTGAGAAGTTTGGGGGGCATCAATTGCTTTTTAGCCTGCAATAATGCCGCCGAGACTCTCAAAACCGTTGAACAAATCAAACAATCTTCACTCGTTCAGACTATTTATCTGCTTGTAAAAAGCGGAAACAACATCCAACTGGATAGTTGCCAAACCTTGGAAATTGACTCAATGCAAAGCTTGGAAACCATTCGAAAAATTGCAGAAAAAGCTGACACTGAATATTCGTTTATTTACACAAAAGACACTACTCTTGAACTAGGTCAGTTTGCCATCGAACGGTTTTGTCACATTGCCCGTGACACACAGGCCGGACTGGTTTATTCGGATTATTATGAGATTAAAGACGGTGTTCGCTCCGCTTGTCCTGTTATCGATTATCAGGAAGGCAGTCTGCGTGACGATTTCAATTTTGGATCGGTACTTTTCTTCCGTTCCGAATCGTTGAAAAAAGCCGTAGCTGAAACCTCTGTGAACTATCAATTTGCCGGTTTGTATAACCTCCGCCTAAAAGTTTCGCAACAAGCCGAATTGGTTCATATCAACGAGTATCTGTACTCGGAAGTGGAGCATGACACGCGTAAAAGCGGGGAGAAGCAGTTTGATTATGTTGATCCGAAGAACCGTGCCGTACAACTGGAAATGGAAGCGGCCTGCACCGACCATCTAAAGAAGATTGGAGCTTATCTGGCTCCGGAATTCAAAACAATAGCATTCAACGAAAGTGACTTTTCGGTAGAAGCTTCGGTGATTATTCCCATTCGCAATCGGGTGAAAACGGTGGAAGATGCCGTCAAGTCGGTATTGATGCAGAAAACCAACTTTGACTTTAATCTGATTATTATTGATAACTTTTCTACCGACGGAACATCAGAATTGATTGAGAAATATGCCAAGCTGGACAGTCGCGTCATTCACCTGATTCCGAACCGGAATGATCTGGGCATCGGTGGTTGCTGGAACGAAGGAGTACATTCGACTCTTTGTGGAAAATTTGCCGTACAGCTGGACAGTGACGATGTATATCTGGATGAGAATACCCTGCAAACTATTGTTGATGCTTTTTATGAACAAAACTGCGCCATGGTTATTGGGTCGTACACCATGACCAACTTTGCCATGGAGACCATTGCTCCCGGACTGATTGACCACAAAGAATGGACACCTGAAAACGGAAGAAACAATGCATTACGCATTAATGGACTGGGTGCACCACGCGCCTTTTACACTCCCGTACTACGTGATATAAAAGTTCCAAACACGAGCTATGGCGAAGATTATGCACTCGGTCTGCGCATTAGTCGCGAATATCAGATCGGACGTATTTATACTTCGCTTTACCTTTGTCGACGCTGGGACGAAAACTCCGATGCTTCACTGGATGTAGTGAAAATGAACGGACACAATTTATACAAGGATAAAATTAGGACAGTGGAATTGAAAGCGAGGAAGTCACTGAAGTAAGGAGCAAGAAGTAAGAGGCAAGTAATTTGTCAAAAAAAACAAACAAATGAACAAACTCAACAACAATATAAAATCATTATTTCACGAGCAGGTTTCCAATTGGTCACTTGCTCGTACAAACTTTGCAGGACTAAAAGCAGTTCGTACCAAATCATTTTCCTTTGGCGATTTTGAGATCAACGTGCAGTTCAATCCGGCCCGCATTGTTTCGTCGGGAGCTAAGGTAGATGCCAAAACGATTGCCGAACGCAAATGCTTTTTGTGTGCTGCCAATCGGCCTGCCGAACAACGGGTTCTTGAGTTTGGCGATTACGAAATTCTGGTCAACCCCTTCCCGATTTTTTCCGAACACTTTACCATTCCGCACAAGGAGCATATCAACCAGCAAATAAAACCCTACTTTGCAGATATGTTGGAACTGACCCGGGCATTGGACAATTATCTTGTTTTTTATAACGGTCCGCGATGCGGTGCTTCGGCTCCTGACCATTTGCACTTTCAGGCCGGGACAAAAGATTTTCTGCCGTTGGTAAATGATTATAAGCGACTAAAAGACACCCATGCTCAGCTATTGGTTGAATCGGAAACCTTTCAACTTTTCAGCTTCAACAACTACTTGCGCACCGTTTATTGTATCGAGTCCACCGATATCGAAAGTGCCGGAGATTCGTTTGAAAAGTTATATGCTCATTACTCAACTGATGAAAATGAGGAACCCATGATGAATGTCGTTTGCACCTTCGAGGGAGACAAATGGTTTACTTTCGTGCTTCCCCGCAAAGCTTTTCGCCCCTGGCAGTATACCGCAGAGGGTGACCAACAATTACTGGTTAGTCCGGCTACTGTGGAGATGTGCGGCATCTTTATCACACCCATCGAAAGCCATTTTGAGCGAATAAGCAAAGAAGATGTGGAAAGTATTCTGAAACAAGTTAGTTTCTGAAAAAATAACGTACCCTGAAGCGCAAATTACTTAGTTGATTAAAACGGCTTGTTTCTTTCCCTTTCCGTTCTGTTTTGTGTCTACAATACTTTCTCTTTTGTCTCTAATCTTGTGTTTTGTTTGACGATACAAGCTTTTTCTTGTTTTTATGTCGTATTAGCCTAAACCTTTGTTTTATAACTTCCCATTTTTGCTCCATTCTTTCAAAACAACAGGTTTTTTTGTGCACTTATTACAGTATTATTCATAAGAAATAATACATTATTCATGAAAAATTATATATTATTCATGAATAATAGTCTGTTATTTATTTGAAATATAATATTAATCATGTGAAATGAAATATTATTCATTAGAAATAAAGTATTTTTCATGAATAATAGAATATTTCTAATGAAAAGTATTATATTTCTTATTATTAATAAAACATTTTTCATGAGAAATACGTTATTATTGATGAATAATGTCTATATCTATTTAATGAATTGCGTATTGTTTCAGATTAACAGAGTGTAAAGGTATATGAATGGCGTATTATTTATGTATAATGCCATGTTTTAGATCGATAAGAGCCGGTTCATCTCAAATAATGCTGAAATAGAACAGACAAAAAGGGTATTCAACTAAATGATTGCTCTATTATGGGTCAGTAATCCGTTGTTTGTATAATTTTACGAATCAATTTTATATCGAAGGATTTAATTTTAAAATAGAACTGGTATGATAAGAAAAATTATTGTGTCAAAGAATTTTGGTCCGGCCAAATACAAGGATCTTGAGCTGGCGTTATTTGCTTTTACGGTGTTGGAAAAGATGGTTGATAATCCGAATTTTCCGGATGCGGCAGACTTAATTGCCGACTTAAAGACCCGTGCTACTAACTTTAAAGTGTGTGTGAGTAATTTGCAGGACAGATCGAGGATAGATACCTTACTCAAAAAAGAAGCACGTAAGAGATTGGAGGATAGTCTCCAAAATATGTCCATCTATGTTCAGCAAATCTGTAACGGCCATGTAACTATAGTGTATAGTGCCGGTTTTTCGGTGCATTCCCGCACTTCGCGTGTAGGGCCGCTGGAAAAACCCACCAACGTGAAGCTGCAAGTGGGCGATTTCAAGGGAAGTCTGTATATTAGCTGTGACGTTGTGAAACGTGCGCTGTTTTATGTGGTAGAATATTGCCTGTCGCCTCAGGGGCCGGATAGCGTATGGATACAAGTGACCGGCTCCCGGCGAAAAATTCTTATCGAAGGACTTATTAGCGGACAGGAATACTGTTTTCGCATGGCGGCAGCACGTACCGATCCGGCTCGTATATGGAGTGCTGTGGTAAAAAGTTATGTGTTGTAAGCTAACGGGTTACAATAATCGGATTTAATCAGCGCACTGAAGGAGGGTTAATGTCTTGTATGGTTAGATTGAACTTCATCTGATATCCTTGTCGGGAGTTCGGGGTCGGTAATCAGGGTGAGTTTTATCCATTTTGGTGTATCGGGGCTTGTTGACCTTATTTTGCTCCCGTCCATTTTTCTTTTTGCTGCAATGCTTGCCAGCTTATTTAAATCGATATTTTACAGACAAAAGACTTTGAATTAAAGATTCTTCTCTAAAAGAGTTAATTGTATTGATATAATATGTATATTTGCTGCGTCTTTTGTTGTCGGTGCTCAAACTAAGTTTCCGAAAAAGAAGCTATTAATTATTTAAAAATAACATCAAATGATTTCAATTCCTTTTATTATTATTGGAGTATTGATACTGTTGTTCATTGCTTCAGGGCTTGTAACTGTTAATCAGGGTAGCGTAGCCGTTATCACAGTTTTTGGTAAATATCGTCGTATTATGCCTCCGGGGCTAAACTTTAAAATTCCGTTTATCGAAATGGTGCATAAGCGCATCTCTATTCAGAATCGGTCGGTAGAATTGGAGTTTCAGGCTGTGACACAAGATCAGGCCAATGTGTATTTTAAAGCGATGTTGCTTTATGCTGTGTTTAATCAGGCCGACGAAACCATTAAAAACGTAGCCTTTAAGTTTGTGGACGACCGGAACTTTATGCAGGCGCTGATTCGTACCATCGAAGGTACTATTCGTAGTTTTGTGGCTACCAAAAAGCAAGCTGAAATTCTGAGTCTTCGTACCGAAATTATTCAGGAAGTAAAAAAACACCTGGATGATACGCTGGAACAATGGGGTTATCATATGATTGATATCCAACTGAACGATATTACGTTCGACGAAGAGATTATCAAATCGATGTCGCGTGTGGTGGCGTCGAACAATCTGAAGGCTGCTGCCGAAAATGAAGGGCAGGCTTTGCTCATCACCAAAACCAAAGCGGCAGAAGCCGAAGGTAATGCAATCAAGATTTCTGCTCTGGCCGAAAAAGAAGCTGCGCAACAACGCGGACAAGGTATTGCTTTGTTTCGTGAAGAAGTGGCCAAAGGTATGGCACAAGCTGCTAAAGAAATGACCGATGCCGATCTGGATGCTTCATTTTTGTTGTTCAGTATGTGGACCGAAGCCATTAAACATTTTGGTGAAACAGGTAAAGGCAATGTGATCTTCCTGGATGGTTCTACCGATGGTATGACAAAAACAATCAACCAAATGATGGGCATGATGAAGATGAGCGAAAAAGCGGAATAAAACAATTTTGCAGGAAAATACGAAGAGGATGTCCACAAAGGTCATCCTCTTGTTGTTTATTGCAGGAGCGAAAGTATGAATAGCTGGTTTGTTTACCGTCAATCCGGCATTCGGGGTAGATAATCGCAGATCAACGTTTGACTTTATTATCGGGAAGCAGGAAGATCAAACGAGAGAAGCTGTATTTTAGACACAATGTTCATCGATATTACACAAAATCTTTAGCAAAGCTGGGCATGTGTTAAATAATGGCTGCTGTAGTTCTGTTTGGCTGCGCCTTGTGTTTGTCTGGATGTACTCTCAGGAAGGTTTGTTGGGAAACATAAAGACTCTGATTTGTGGAAAATGTCTTGCAATATATAACTATAAGCGTTGTTTGACGAATAAATAGTAGGCATTGTACAGTTAAATAACCTTAATATGGAATATTTCCGAAATAGTATAATGGTCTAATATGAAATATATTAAATCCTGTAATAATAACTCCTCTTGTGATGATATAGTACTATGTATTGCATAGTACCATGAAAGCAATTATATTTGCACCGTGATTCATACTGGTATGGAGTATAAAATAAGATGAATCGAACATTCAATCTTATCAATAAGTATACTATTTACTCAATTATAAATTTAATTTCAACTACAAATTCACTAATCTATTTTACAAAATGAAAAAAGTATTCTTATCCGTTTTTTTTGTCCTACTGGGCATTTCGCTGATGGCACAAGCTCCGGTAACACTAAAACTGAATCTTGAAAAAGGCAAAGTGTATACCGCCAAAAGTACCAGCAAACAAACCGTAAAAATTGATGCTGCAGGACAACAGTTTAATATTGATGTTTTCTCCAACAATGTTGTTACTTACAAAGTGCTTAAACAAGAAAACGACATCATGGATATTGAATTAAAGTTTGATACCATTGCTTCAAAAAGCAATTCGCCTATGGGTAGTAAAGAAATCAATTCGGCTAAACCCAATATGAGCGATCCGATGGAAAGAATTATGAATAAAATAAGTACTTCCACGATTATTGCAAAAATCTCTACAGCCGGTAAGTTTGTTGATTTTGTGAATTACCCTAAGTTTAAAGATCACGTATTGTTTGTGTTGGATTCTATTCCTGCAGGCAAAAGAGATCAGGCTAAAATGGTGGCTGATGCTCTTGTTCAGGAGTCGGCTGTAAGAACCCGTATCGAACCTTTGTTTGCTTACCTACCCGAGAAAGCCGTAAAAACCGGCGATAGCTGGGAAAGCACCTATAGCTTGTCGGCAAACAATGCTACTTTGCTGTCGTTGAATACATTTACTTTAAAAGGTGTAGCAAGCAATGTGGCTACTGTTTCCGGTAAGTCGGAAATTGAATCTTTACCGTCTAATGATCCTGCTGCTCAGATGACTCAAAACCTGAAAGGTACCATGACTTCCGACGGAACGGTGGATGTAGCCACGGGTTTGATGTTGAAGAATACGGCAAAAGGACATATTGAAGGAACTATGACCGTGAAAGCGAATAATTCGGAAATGAAGATGCAGCTGGAATCGGAATCGGAAACAATCATGATTAAATAAATGATTTTCCTCCCGGTTGTTTGACCTGAATAAAAAATCTTTTGTGTTGTTTGTGCCTTGTTGCCCGTAGCTATCCCGAATATTCGTAGATGGAAATAGCTATCGACATGGTTGTAGGTACAGCGGGTCAATATTCTCTTCAATAAAAATCGGGGATTTATTCTAAATAATTAATATTTAATGAAAACTAAAATTTTCCTAGCCTTGTTATGCCTGCTAGCGGTGAATGTACATGCGCGACAGGTAATAACCGGAGGCCTTACTGATAAAGAAACATCCAAACCGGTAGATGGTGCCGGGGTTGAGTTGTTGCAGTTGCCGGATAGTAATGCTATTGAAACGGCTAAAACCAACTCGGAAGGAGTTTATCTCTTTTACAGAGCCGATACCGCCAGAACGTATTGCATAAGGGTAAAACATCTGGCATACAAAACGACCTTGCTGCCCGTTCCGTCCAAAAAGAAAGGAATGATTAATAATATGGGAACTATAGCTTTAGACCCTATGACATTCAACTTTAAAGAAGTGGTGGTAAACGGAACCAAAGTAAAGGTAACCGAACTGGGCGACCGGACTATTTACGGTATTCCTGACGGCATCCGAAAAACTTCGACCGACGGACTGGATGTGATGCGGAAAGTGCCTTCTATACAGGTCGATTATTTGAACGAGAACATCACGGTGAATGGAAAATCGAATGTGAGAATAGAGGTTGATGGAGTTACGCGTGATAAGGAATACCTGAAAAGACTTCATCCGTCGCAAATTGCCAAAATGGAAGTGATTACCAGTCCTTCAGGAAAGTATGATGCCGATGTAGACGCGGTAATCAATATCATAACGAATCCGGCTATGAAGTATGGTCTGAAAGGTATGGTAAATGTAATGGCACTACCCGTTGGTTCCGATAAATATATGGGTAGGGCGGCTGCAAGTATGGATTATGGGTTAGAAAAAATATCGTATTATGTGGCTACTACCGGTATGCTTCAAAACTTTGATATTAATTCTGATATGACCCGAATTGCAGGGACAAGCCAGCTACAACGAAATAGCGACATGCAAATGAAAGGCAACAATAAAAGCGTTAATGCAGGTTTAATTTATGATCCTGACGAGCTCAATAATCTGAATCTGAATGTAGCATACAATGGCAATACGTCCAAAACCAATTCAGATGCATGGAGCTACAACAGTTCAAATAGTGTGATGAGCGGTATTTCCAGAACACTGAGCAATGCGAATACAAATAGTGGAGGACTGACATCGTCGCTCTTTTTTAAACATAAGTTTGATAAAAAGACCCAGCATGGTTACGAAGTGGAGCTAAACTATTTCAATAGCTTAGATAATAATTCAACTACCGATTATCAAACCAGCAATTTTAATCCGATTTATACAGCCGTTACTTCTGTAGGTGCGTGGTTGAGAGAGAAAAGCAAAACAAAAACACAGACTCTTTCGGGTCAGGTAAACTACACCTTACCTTTTGATAGTGTTTTTTCGATGAATGCAGGTTTGAGCGGTAATTACAATAAGTATAATATTGATAATACAAGCTCTCTTACTCAGTCTCCAAATTTGGATTATTCGGATTTACGCCTTGGTGGATATGTTGAGTTGTCGCGTAACTTTAAGAAGGGTAGTATTAAGCTGGGCTCACGCTTTGAGACATCACATGTGGTAATCAATTCGTCAGCGAAAAGCGATTATTTTTCTCCGCTACCTTATGGCAATGCTTCGCTTAAGTTCGACGACAATAACAGCATTAAGCTGGCTTATTCCCGCAGAGTGATCAGACCTACTGCTTCACAGCTGAATCCTTTTGTGAGTATGGTGGATAGTCAGACGGTGAGTCATGGTAATATGAATCTGAAACCTGCTTATCGGGATAACTTCCAGTTTACCTACAACGTAAAAGTAACAGTAAGTAAAGTGACGGTAAATCTGGCTCCGCAACTTTTCTATGAGTATAAAACGGGATTAATTCAAACCATAGTTAATCAGGTGGGTACTAGCAAGGTATTTGAAAGTGCACCTGATAATGTATCCAATGGCTACGAAGCAGGAGGGGCTTTGTCGTTAAATTCGCAAATTGGTAAGGTGATGTTTAATTCTAATTTTAGATATTCGTTTAATCATATAAACAGCTATCTGGATCAGATAACAGCAACCAATCAACGAAGTTGGAACTGGAACTCTTTTATGATGGCTCCTCTGCCACTCGATCTGAAAGTGATTACGATGTTTCAATTAAGCGGACCTGTATTAGATGGACAAACAGAAACAAAAATGTCTCCATTTTATCTCTTTGGGCTAATCAAACAATTTAAGAACAACAGTTCACTGACCCTTCTGTCGTTTAATCCTTTTTCAAGTAAGTTCTATGATAGTAAGGCAACTGTACAAAATAGTAGTCTCTATCAACGTACGGATACTTACATGAAGGCACAAGTAGCCTTTGCGGTGGCCTATAGTTACAACTTTAAAGTAGGGAAAAGCATAGAGAAACAAAAACGGAATGTAGAACAGCAACTTGAAGAAGGAGGTTTCAAACTTCCCAATTTCTAACCGTTCTTAATCGGGGCTTATACAGAATACGGGTTTCAGAAGTTTTGTACTTCTAAAACCCGTATTTATTTTAGGCTTCAAATCGTTATGAAAGGAGCAGATAACAATTAATATCGCCGCAGGCAACTGTCATGACCGAAGTGAGTAATGCCGCGGAGCCAATAACGTCGTTGACAAGATTATTCTCTCCATCGTTTAGTTATATCACCAAATGCATCAATGCGTCTGTCACGGAAGAAAGGCCACATGCGGCGAACAGTTTCTGTACGTGTAAGATCTATATCCACTATAATGTTTTCGTTTTTACAGTTTGAAGCCTGAGCAAGTAGTTCGCCTTGTGGTCCGGCTACAAAACTGTTTCCCCAAAACTGAATGCCATTGGTTACTCCCGAAGGGTCAGGTTCATAACCGGTGCGGTTGCATGAAATGACGTGTAATCCGTTGGCTACAGCATGTGCCCGTTGTGAAATCATCCATGCATCAGTTTGGCGTTGTTTTTCATCATCTGCATCTGTGCTTTCCCAACCAATGGCTGTTGGGTAAATAAGTAGTTCTGCACCTGCCATAGTCATCAGTCGGGCTGCTTCGGGATACCATTGATCCCAACAAACCAATACACCCAGTCTGCCAACGGAAGTTTGGATAGGTTCAAATCCCAGATCGCCGGGAGTAAAATAAAATTTCTCGTAATAAGCCGGATCATCGGGAATATGCATTTTCCTGTATTTTCCGGCAATGGTTCCATCTTTTTCAATCACTACAGCTGTGTTGTGATACAATCCCGCTGCGCGTTTCTCAAAGAGTGAAAGAACCAGCACCACGCTCAGCTCTTTTGCCAGCTTGCCAAACGATTCGGTAGAAGGACCCGGAATGATTTCGGCTTGTTCAAAAACCGAAGGATTTTCCGTTTGGCAGAAATACAAACCATTGTGCAGTTCTTGCAAAACGATCAGTTCAGCACCTTGTGCCGCACAGGCACGTATATTGTTTTCCAGCTTTGCTACATTTTCTGTGCGGCTTGCTGCGTTGGCTTGTTGAATTAAAGCTATCTTCATATGATCCGATATTTACTTCGTGATATTTGCTCACTTCGTTCGCGATATTATCCTTCGGCGTTATTCGCTACGCGTTATTTGTTGTTATTATTTGTCCTTGAACAATTGAAAGTGTACTCGCTTACTTGTCTACTAAATGTTTGCGTCGCAATATTTTTCTTTGACCTTATTAGCTTCGCGTAATTTAGTCTTTGTTCTTGGATCTTTGTTCTATTGTCTATTTTGGATACTGCATCGTTACGCAATGCAATGATCCATGTTGTTTAATCAATGCAAGACAATTGATTCCTACTATTTCCCGGTCGGGGAAGGCTCTTTGCAATTGTGCTTGGGCTATTTCGTCTTTCGGTGAATTATATGTAGGCATTAATACTGCTCCATTTATGATCAAAAAGTTAGCATACGTTGCCGGAAGACGTTCACCGTCTTCGTATACGGCATCGGCCATGGGGAGCGGAATAAGTCTGTAATACCGCCCTTCGGAGTTTTGAAACTGACGAAGTTCTTTTTTCATCTTTTTCAATTCCACATAATGTTCGTCCTCCGGATCATCGCATTTTACATAAGCAATGGTACTTTTGTCGCAAAGCCGGGCCAATGTGTCTACATGACTGTCGGTATCATCGCCGGCCAAATAACCGTGATTGAGCCACAACACTTTTTTCAATCCGAAATATTCTTTCAATCGTACTTCAATATCTTCTTCCGATAAATTATTCCGGTTGTCTGATAACAAACATTCGGCTGTGGTAAGCAATGTTCCTTGTCCATCGGATTCGATACTACCTCCTTCCAACACAAAGCCAAAGCAGTTGCGATGACGAGCTTCTCCAAAGATTCCGGCCGAATAAAGTCTCCGCGTGATCATATTGTCGTGATTGGCGGCAAACTTCATTCCCCATCCGTTGAAGGTGAAATCGTAAATCACCGGTTTCCCGTCTTCCAATACGGTTATTCCACCATGATCGCGTGCCCAGGTATCGTTGGTTGCCATTTCGGCAAAGGTGATGCGCGATAAATCGGCATCACCCAGCAATTGTTCCACCTCATCAGTATCAGTACACACAATCAACAGGTTTTCGTGTTTGATTATTTCACAGGCAATGTTGACAAAACAGGCATTTACTTCGTCGAGCATGTAAGCCCAATCGGTTTCGGCATGTGGCCAGGTTAATTGAACAAATTGTTGTTCGGTCCATTCGGCAGGGAGTTGGATGGTTGGTTTCAAATTCATTTTAGCACTAAGAAACTAAGTTCACAATGAACCACTAAATGACACTAAATGTTCTTAGTGTCTAAGTGGTTTGTTTTTTCAACTGCAAAAATACAAAAAAACCATCATTTCTAACCCTACTAACAAAAAGTCACTGTATTAGCGGAAGTTTGCTGTGTTTTGAGTATTTTTGTGCTCCAAAAAAATGAAGAGATGAAAGATATAGTAATTTTATATTCAGGTGGAATGGATAGTTCGGTGGCTCTTTATGAGCATGCCGACCGGATTCGCCGTGCATTGACCTTTAATTACGGGTCGAAACATAACTTACGTGAAATGGAATATGCGGCCCGAAATTGTAAGAGACTTGGCATAGAACATCACGTGATTGAACTTGACATGAATAAGATGGGATTTGTTTCCGATCTCTTACAATCGGGGGGTGATATCCCCAATGGACACTATGAAGATCAAAACATGATTAAAACCGTGGTTCCTTTTCGTAATGGTATCATGTTAAGCATTGCTGCCGGTATTGCCGAAAGTATTGGTTGCGATAAACTGATGATTTCGAACCATGCGGGCGATCATGCTATCTATCCGGATTGTCGCGAAGAATTTATTCAAACTATGAGTAAAGCTATTAGTCTGGGAACATACAATCATTGCGAAATTCTGGCTCCATATACCAATCTGACAAAGCGTGAAATTGCCTTGATAGGAAAAGAAATTGGTGTGCCGTTCGAAGATACTTATTCTTGTTACAACGGGCACGAAATTCATTGTGGAACCTGTGGAACCTGTACTGAGCGAAAAGAAGGACTGGCAGGATTTGATCCGACGGTTTACGAGAGGTAAGATTTTAGAGCAAAGAACAAAGAGTAAAGACAAAGGATCGGTTAGTAAGGAGTAAAAGTTGAGAAATAGAAATGTAATATCTTTTGCTCTCCTAAAATCGGGAATGGTGCTGTAAGCAAATAACATGAAAACAAACAGCTGTCCATTTTTCTATTTACCCGAAAATGTCTATTTTTGTCTCAACGAATAATTATTCAAAATATAAACTTTATCATTCAACTAAAATGGGAAAAGTATTGATTATAGGCGCCGGAGGCGTGGGAACTGTTGTAGTAAACAAAGTGGCTCAAAATCCGGATGTATTTACTGAAATCATGTTGGCTAGTCGCACCAAATCAAAATGCGACATTATTGCTGCAGACGTAAAAAAACGTTTTGGCATAGACGTAAAAACAGCACAGGTTGATGCCGACAATGTTCCTGAACTGGTTACATTACTGAATGCATATAAACCCGAGCTGCTTATCAACGTAGCTCTTCCTTATCAGGATCTGACTATTATGGATGCTTGTCTGGAAGCCGGAGTTAATTATCTGGATACGGCTAACTACGAACCTAAAGACGAAGCACATTTCGAATACAGCTGGCAATGGGCATACAAGGATCGCTTTGAAAAGGCCGGTCTGACAGCTATTCTTGGTTGCGGTTTTGACCCGGGAGTAACCAGCATTTATACGGCTTATGCAGCTAAACATCATTTTGATGAAATTCAATACCTGGATATTGTGGATTGTAATGCCGGTGATCACCATAAAGCATTTGCAACCAATTTTAATCCGGAAATTAATATCCGCGAGGTAACTCAACGTGGAAAGTATTGGGAAAACGGACAATGGGTGGAAACCGAACCACACGAAATTCACATGCCGCTGAATTATCCTGAAGTAGGACCCAAAGAATCGTATGTAATTTATCACGAAGAACTGGAATCGTTGGTGAAAAACTATCCTACTATCAAACGTGCCCGTTTCTGGATGACTTTCGGACAGGAATACCTGACACATTTACGTGTTATTCAGAATATCGGTATGGCTCGCATTGACGAAGTGGAATACAACGGACAAAAAATTGTTCCTATCCAGTTTCTGAAAGCAGTTCTTCCTAATCCGGGCGATCTGGGCGAAAACTATACCGGACAAACTTCGATTGGTTGTCGTATCAAAGGACTAAAAGACGGAAAAGAAACAACCTATTACGTGTATAACAATTGCAGTCACGAAGAAGCATACAAAGAAACCGGTGCACAGGGCGTAAGTTACACTACAGGTGTTCCTGCCATGATTGGTGCTATGATGTTCTTTAAAGGCGAATGGCGCAAAGCAGGTGTTTACAACGTGGAAGAATTTAATCCCGATCCTTTTATGGAACAATTGAATAAACAAGGATTGCCCTGGCACGAATTGCATGACATCGATTTGGAATTATAATAGTCTTAAACTATGATTTATATGATTAAATGATTGTTGTGATTTTTTGATTGCAGCAATCATTTTTTCATATAAAACCAATAAGAATCCGTTTCTATGGTTGATGAAAAATATAAATATTCGAAATTGACTGAAGCCATAATTGCCTGTGCCATGGAAGTTCATAAGATTCTTGGAAATGGTTTTCAAGAAGTGATTTATCAACGGGCACTAGAAATGGAAATGACTTTACGAGGGATTAACTTTAGCCGTGAACATGAGATGCCGATTTATTATAAAGATAAACATATTGGCATTAGGCGTGTTGATTTTCTGGTGGAAAATGTTGTTTCGGTAGAACTGAAGGCCGTTATTAATCTGGAAGATGTGCATTTGGCACAGGCAATTAATTATTTAGAAGCCTACAATCTGGAAATCGGGTTGTTGATCAATTTCGGAGCAAGAAGTCTGATGTTTAAACGACTTACCAATTCAAAATTTAAATTATAACGATTAAGAATCATATTAATCATTTAATCAAAAAAATCATAGTTCAGACTATATTATGAATTACCAATCTATTCCTTCTCCCTGTTACGTTCTTGATGAGCTTGCTTTTCGCAACAATCTGGCATTAATTAAATCGGTAAAAGAACGTGCGGGTGTAGAAATTATACTTGCTTTTAAAGCTTTTGCCATGTGGAGTGCTTTTCCCATTGTGCGTGAATATATCCCGTATTCTACGGCCAGTTCGTTGGCAGAAGCTCGCCTGGCTTACGAAGAAATGGGAAGTAAAGCCCATACTTACGGGCCGGCTTATACCGATAGGGAGTTTCCCGAGATTATGCGTAACAGCAGCCATATTACCTTCAACTCCCTGCAACAGTTTGAACGGTTTTATCCACAAACAATATCGGAAAATATTCCCTGTGGGTTGCGTATTAATCCGGAGTTCTCGGATGTGGAAACGGACTTGTACAATCCTTGTGCACCCGGTTCACGATTGGGCGTGGTGGCGGAATTGTTGGGTGATACACTCCCCGCAGGTGTGGAGGGTTTACACTTTCATACACTTTGCGAATCGACTTCGTTCGATTTAGAAAGAACATTGGCGGTGGTCGAAGAAAAATTTGGAAAGTTCTTTTCGCAAATAAAATGGCTGAACATGGGCGGTGGCCACCTGATGACCAAAGAAGGCTATGATACCGAACATTTGATTGCGTTGTTGAAAAACTTTAATGCTCGATACCCACATCTGCAACTTATTCTGGAACCCGGAAGTGCTTTTGCGTGGCGAACGGGTGTGTTGGTGTCGAGCGTGGTGGATATTGTGGAGAACAAAGGTATCAAAACAGCTATGCTCGATGTGTCGTTTGCCTGTCACATGCCTGATTGTCTCGAAATGCCCTACAAACCGGCTATCGTTGGGGCAACCGATGCTATAGAAGGCAAACCTACTTACCGCATGGGTGGAAACAGTTGCTTGTCGGGCGATTATTTTGGTGATTGGTCGTTTGACCGGGAACTGAAGATTGGCGATCAGATTGTTTTCGAGGATATGATTCATTATACCATGGTAAAAACTACCATGTTCAATGGAGTTTCGCACCCGGGCATTGGTATCTGGACCAAAGAAAATGAGTTTAAGCTGATTCGTGAATTCGGTTACGAAGATTATAAAGAACGTATGTCTTAATTAATGCGTAATTCAGCATGTGCAATTCATAATTGGGATCTGTTTGAAAAAACTAACTGATTATATCTAAGTTTAATATAATCCTATTTAGTTTTTCGACAAGCAAGCTTTTTATAAGTATTCTCTTAATTTATTTGCATGTGATATTACGGTGCGCTACAGCTTTAATATACTGAATTGCTATTTTCACTACAAATATCAGGATGCTCTGTAGCTTGACAAAGCCACATAGTGGCTGAATTTTTCTAGTAATTTAATTGCACAGATAAGTTTAAGGTGCAGCGCACCATAATCTTATAAAAAAATGATTGCTTGTGCTTTTCAATAGTCCCTGATTGCAACTAAATTAAGAGGGGATTGTTTCGGTAACTTAAGATATTCAGAGTAAAACTTAAGTAATTCCTTCAATAACTTAAGTAATTTCTCCAATAACTTAAGTTGTTTGTTGTAGAACTTAAGTAATTCCTCCGATAACTTAAGTTGTTTGTGGTGAAACTTAAGTTATTCCTCCAATAACTTAAGTTGTTCAAGGTAAAACTTAAGTTATTCATCTGATAACTTAAGTTGTTTGTTGTAGAACTTAAGTAATCCATTCGATAACTTAAGTTGTTTAAAGTAAAACTCAAGTTATTCTTCCGAAAACTTAAGTTCTCAGATAAAAGGCAATTATCACTCAATAAAAAGCAACTTTTTTTTATACTTTTTCTGAATTTATTATGCTTATCTTTACGCATTCTAAGTTTTTCGTTACAATAACAACAAGCAACTATGCCTTTTACGTCTTTGGGTTTATCTCCGGCTTTAATAAAAGCCCTCGCTGATCAGAATTATACACAACCTTACCCTATTCAGCAGGAAGCCATTCCGGCTATCATGAAAAAGCGGGATGTATTGGGTATTGCGCAGACCGGCTCGGGCAAAACTGCCGGCTATGTATTGCCTATACTGATGAACCTGCAAGGCAAAGCAGTGACTAAAAATCGTCATGTGAATGTATTGGTACTGGTTCCAACGCGGGAACTGGCTATGCAGGTAAGTGAGGTATTTATTACTTTTGGGGGAGCACTTCCTGAGCGGGTTAAGACACTGGCTGTGTTTGGTGGTGTGTCTATTAATCCGCAAATGATGGCGTTGCAGGGTGTGAATATATTGGTTGCTACGCCGGGACGATTGTTGGAATTGATAGAAGCAAAGGCGGTGCATGTATCGGACATCGAAACGCTGGTGCTCGACGAGGCCGACAAAATGTTGAACATGGGCTTCCGGGAGGAGATGAGTCTTATATTTAAACTGCTGCCCAAAAAGCGTCAGAACCTGTTGTTTTCTGCAACATTAAATGATGATGTAACAAGAATCAATCAAATCATTCTGCAAAATCCGGTTATCATTAAAATAGAGCAGGAGGTTGATACCTTTGATCTGATTGAGCAGTTGGGCTATTTTGTTTCGGAAGAAAACAAAGGTCCGTTGTTGCGTTACCTGATTAAAACTAATGACATGAAACAGGTACTTATCTTTACCTCGTCGGTTTATAAAGCCGATAATGTGGCGGATAAACTGAGAAAAAATGGAGTTAAGGCAACGGCCATTCATAGTAAAAAAAGTCAGGGTGCAAGGACGGAAGCTTTACGGAAATTCAAATCGGGTGAGATACCGGTGCTGGTAGCTACCGATCTTATATCGCGGGGTATCGATATTCAGTTTCTGCCTTATGTAATTAATTACGAATTGCCCCGTTCACCTAAGGATTATATTCACCGCATCGGACGAACGGGTAGGGCAGAGTCCCCGGGTGAAGCTATTTCGCTTATTTCGCCCGAAGAAAAACATCACTTCCGGATTATTCAGAAAAAGATGGGCAAATGGGTTACGATGATTGATAGCGAAAATATCAATTTGCAGGGATTTTGAATTAATTCATAATTCATAATTCATAATTTATAATGCACAATTCATAATGCACAATTCATAATACTTGTAACTCGTAACTAATTCCTCGTAACTACTATCATGAAACTTCTTGGAAATATTATTTGGCTGGTCTTCGGTGGAATTCTTATTTCTGTCGAATACCTTATTGCGAGCATACTTTTGATGCTGACTATTATTGGTATTCCATTCGGACTCCAAACGCTGAAGTTGGCCGTGTTGGCTTTGTGGCCTTTTGGTACCGAAACGCGCCTGAAACCGGGAGATTCCGGATGTCTTTCTACTTTAATGAACGTAATATGGATTCTGATTGGTGGTATCTGGATAGCCCTGACACATCTTGCCTTTGGTATTCTGTTTGCCATAACCATTATCGGACTTCCTTTTGCCCTGCAGCATTTTAAACTGGCCGGACTGGCATTAACACCGTTTGGAAGAGAGCTAATATAAAAGACTAACTTTCTTTTTTCAAACTCAATTTCATCAATTCATTTTCCGCTATCTGGTTGTTATCTATCATAAACCGTATAACCTGTAAAGCTTTCGGTTCTTTGAACGGTATCTTTTTGATCAATGCATTTACGGTTAGTTCTTCTGCATGCAGTTCCTGCTGAATAAGCTGCCTGATAGCTTCAAAGTCTTCATCGCTCACTTGTGTTTCTTTCTTTTTCAGGCAGATGTCACATTTACCACAAGGTTTGCTGTCTTTTTCGCCGAAGTACGTAAGCAGTATCTGGTTTCGGCATATATTTTCTTCCTGTGCGTAATCCAACACACTTTTTACTCGTGTAATGTATCGTTCGCGTCTGTCGTCATAGGCTTCTTTGCCCAGCACTACCCGTTCAGTGGCTTCCCGTTCGCGGACGAAAGTAAGGTAAGGCGTCTTTTTTCGGGGAATAAACTGAATGATGCGTTCCTTTGCCAGTTCTATCAGTTGCTCGTACACTTTGTCACGCGTCCATTCCAGTCGTTTAGCTATTGTTTCTTCGCTGATGGAAGCCAGATCGGTAAACAGGCCGGTGTAGGAGCGAAGCAGGATATGGATCAGCCGTTCCTGCTCGGGTGTTTGTTTTAGTTTGTATAAATCATCTTTTCCCACGGTAAAAAGCAGGCGCGACGAGCTGTCCTGTTCGTCGGTGAGTTCAATGTATCCGGCTTGTTGCAGTATCTTCAGGCTGTTGTAAGCTATAAGGATGGGAAGTTTAAACTTTGTACAAAAATCGCCGATGTCGAAAGCAAACACTTTGTCGAGTCCCGAGCCTACGCCCATTTGCAAGTAGTTTCCTAATGCCTCGTATACCTTTACCACCATTTCTTTTCCGGGGAAGGAGTCGGTCACTCGCTTACGCATTTTTACAGCATCACTATTGTTGTAGAGCAACACGGCATAGGCTTTCTTTTCATCGCGTCCGGCGCGCCCTGCTTCCTGAAAGTAGGCTTCCAACGAATCGGGCAAATCCATGTGCACTACGGTACGCACTTCGGCTTTATCTATTCCCATCCCGAAGGCATTGGTAGAAACAATTACCCGCGTTTCGCCCGATTTCCAACGACTTTGTTTGGCGTCCTTTGTTTCATTTTTTAGTCCGGCATGGAAGTTTTCGGCCGAAATGCCGTTGAGGTTCAGAAAGTCGGAAATCTCTTTGGTGCGTTTTCGGTTGCGGACATACACCACTGATGTTCCCGGAACGCTGTTTAGTATTTTCAGCAGATTCTCGTCTTTATTTTCCACTGTTCGCACCACGTAAGTCAGGTTGGAACGGAAAAAGCTTTTTTGAAACAGATTCGGTTCCCTGAAGTGCAGTTGTGTCTGAATGTCGTTTACCACTTCGGGCGTAGCAGTAGCGGTAAGTGCCAACACCGGAACGTCGGGAAGCAATTCCCGAATGTCAGCAATGCGCAAATACGATGGACGGAAATCATATCCCCATTGAGAGATGCAATGCGACTCATCTACGGCTATCATGCATACCTTAGCCTGTTTTATTTTCTCCATAAAAACCGGAGTCGCCAACCGTTCGGGCGACACATACAGAAACTTGTAGGCTTCGAACACGGCATTATCGAGCGTCATCAATATCTCGTTGTGCGACATGCCCGAGAAAATGGCGGCAGCAGTGATTCCGCGCTTTTTCAGGTTTTCCACCTGATCTTTCATCAGGGCAATAAGTGGAGTAACCACGACACAAATACCTTCCATAGCCATGGTGGGCACCTGAAAAGTCAGGGACTTTCCACCCCCGGTAGGCATAAGCCCCAGTGTATCTTTTCCCGAAGCAATGCTTTGGATAATATCACCCTGCAAGGCCCGGAACTGATCGTAGTCCCAGTATTGTTTCAGTATGTCGAGGTATTTTTGCATGGTTTGGGTAGCTTTCCATGAGGCTGTCTCAAAAGTGTTTTGGAACGCAAATGACACAAAATGCGCGAATTAACGCAATCTTATTGAATTGAAATCCTGCAAATCATATTCAAATGTACAAATCTTATTTGCGAAAATTTGTGGTGTTTGCGTTATTTGCGTGCTTTTGATACAGTCTCATTAAAATAAGTGGAAACAAAAATACGAAGAAGATTTGGAATAGGCTAACCGTATCGAAATAGGGTCAGGCATTAAAACAAAAGAGGAAAACTTTCATTTTCCTCCTTTGCTTATAAATTTTCTTCCATTATTTCCTGAATGTCCACACAACAGGAACCGCAGACCATACCTGCATCGGTGGCATCATATACTTCGTCTTCTGTTTTGAGGCCTTTTTCTTTAATGGTTTTTAAAATGGTAGACCGGCTGACGTTATTGCATGTGCATATTATTGGATCTTCTGACATGATTGAAATTTGTTGTTTTAATATTCTTATTTATTCTATCGTTTTGAACTACCATAACAACAAAGAATGGGAAATGGTTTGCCAGTGTTGATGCTTTCTTCGTGACCGCGGGTGTTGAATCAGGATTCTGAGTCTTGCTCTGTCGCGGTTTTGTCGGATTTTCGGTTTGTTTTTTTTATACTTTTTACAAATTCGTTGAAGGTACCATAAAGCTTTTTCCAACCGTCAGATTCTTTCATCGCCGTTGCCAGAGTGAGGTAATTATGTATAGAGTTTTCCAACTCTTTTCGCAAACCACTGGCTGTACCCATAAGTCTGAGTTTTGAATTGGCATCTGCTTGTTCCAACGACAATCTGTCGAAATCGAGAAAGGCAGCTTTTAATATTTCAAACACTTCAGTCAGATGCACGTGTTCTATCTTTTCCCTGTTTTCAGGCTTGTCCAGTTTTTGTATCAGTTTGCTAAGCTCGGCTGTTTTTGTCCAGTATTTATGCCGGCTAAGGCTTATTCCTGCATCTTTAAACAGGCTGTATAAATCTTTCGCATCGGCTTGTAAGCTATTTCCACCGACTTTACTCAACCCATAAATACAAAATTTCATTCCGTTGAAGGCATCGTTTTGCACCAAATTGGCTTTGGCTACTAATTTTCCTTTTCCACTATAGCTTTGTTTTCCGTATACAACCTGATAACGGTCATAGGTTGTTTTGAGAGTTGTGAGTAAAGGATGATCCTTGAGAAAAGGGTACGTTTCAGTTTTCGATTCTAAGATTAACTGATAAGCTAACCAAGATAGACTGCTTACACTTAAGCGCGATAGAGCTATTTTCATCGGATAGTATTTTAAAGTTGATTTTTTTTGTGTACAAATATACAAATAAGATGAAATAGTTGTATTCTAATGACCGAAATAATACGTATTATAAAATATGATTGCTTATTATTTTATGTACTTCTACTTATATTAGAATTATATTGTGTAATTATAATTGTATTATTACATAAATAGATTTATAATTGTATTTTAATAATTGATGAAATGCAGATATTATAAACCTATTGTATTTTAATATATGTATTTATTTGAAGAGTAAAAATGCTTTGTTTCTTTATAGTCTGGATGAAGAATGGAATGCAGCAAAGCAAATGAATTATCGGGGAGTTCGTAGTGTTTTAAACCGCTTGCGCGTATAAATAAAGCGTCCGACGGGAAAGCCGCCGGACGCAGGGTTGGAATAGTGTGTGTTCCTTTATTTTTTGTCGGTGGTGGTACTAATCAATATCACCCCGTGGGCAGCATCTTTGCCATACTGCGATGTCAGTTTTTTGGTAACTTCTTTTGTGGTTGGTTGTAGAACCTGATATCCCGTTAGTCCGGCATAGTTCAACCAATCCAGATTAAATGTGGCAGGCAAGCGCTCTCCGTTAAGCAATATAATAGTTTTAGCATCGCGTTCCCAGGCTTTTTCTTTGGCCGGAACGTCGAGTTTAAATACAACAGGCAGGCTCACGTAGGCATTTACTTTTTCGTTACATTTGGTAGCCGGAATCCAGTTGGGCATGGTGCTTATGACGCGTAGCGCTTCTTTGTCCAGAAAATAATCAGTTCCACGAATAACCTTAGGGTCATTTATTTTACCGGTTTTGTCGATCAAAAATTGTACGATGACTTTCCCTTGTGTTTTCAGACGTTTGGCTACGAATGGGTATTGAATGCTATCAGCTATATAAGCTGTAAGGCTGGCTTCACCTCCCGGAAACGATGGCATAATAGCTGCATCTTTGCAGGCGGTGGTGTTGGTTGTCGAATCGGCCAGGAGATACTGTATTCCTTCTTTTTTACTGGTTAGCAAAATCACACCGTCGGCAGCTTGTTTACCATATTTCTTCATCAGAGTTGATTTCTCTTTGTCAGGAAATGGTTTAAGCACTGTAGCGGTAGCCATTTTACCTAGATTGATAATGCCTATATTGAAACTTTCAGGCATTTTCACATCGTCAATCAGCACTACGGTTTTTTCGTTGGGCTGCCATTCGGCAACTGTGTCTTTGGGTGCTGCGGGCTGAAACGAAATAGGAATAATCCGTGTAACCGATATTTTTTCACCGTTTTGTTCTCCCGGTATCCAGTCGGGCAGTAACCCGATAACGCGCAACGCTTCGTTATCCAGACTGGTGGAGACACTTCGTATTATTTTAGCATCGCCAACTTTCCCTGTTTTACGTACAACAAACTGAACATATACTTTTCCGTGTTCATTATTTTTCATGGCTTCGTCCGGAAAAACAATTGTTTTTCTCAAAAATTCGATTAAAGCCTTTTCGCCTCCCGGAAACTCCGGCATCTTTTCGGCAAAGGTATAAACCGAATCTTCAACTGCTGCTTGTACATTGGTGAGAATTGGTTGGACTGTTGGTGTCTGTGCGGCGTGCATATTTCCGCTAAAGCAAATTGCAAACGATGCAATAAAGAGCTGTTTGACGATGCCCGGTTTTGTAGATTTTTGTAAGAACATGATGAGAACTTTATATTTTTCAGATTAAATAAATGGTGCAAATTCAAAACTGGACGCAAATGTATAAATAAATTTCCGATTTAACCAAGAAAAATGAAAGCAGGAAAGAAAACAAAGAACAAAGAACAAAGAATAAGAGTAACCACTAAGGCACTAAGGACACATAGAATCACTAACGTTTTTTTAGCAACACAGAATTTGAGAGGATTTGAACTTTGTGTATAGTAGGTGTCCTTAGTGTTGATTTCTCAGGGTTTCTTTTTCTTTGTTTCCAGTTCTGTTTTTAGTTCCTTTATTCTGTTGTCGGCAATATTATAATATGAAACGCTTGGTGTGGAACTTGTAGCATTGGTTTTTGTCTTTGGACGCGTTGCCATAAATTGATTGTAACATACCAGTGCTTCTTCGGGATCTTTGATGGAGTAGTCGTAAGTGCTGGCAATGTTATATAAAATCTTATTATCCGAATTACATTTATAACAGAGTCTCATGTACTTTATTTCGTCGGTATACATAGTCTGAAGATTGTACCCTTTGGATATATTGTAATAATAATTGAACAATACGGAGTCTTTGGGAATCATCATACTCAGGCCTTTGTTTAGAAAATAAATGCCTTCTTTGTGATGTCCGCTCATGATGGCGGATTTGCCCAGATAATAGTGCAGGTTCAGGTTGGCGGAATCTTTATGATAAGCACTGTTCAGTTGATCGTAAGCACTTATATAATCTTCGGTGGCAAAATAAGCTGCTCCTAAATAGTAATTGGTCAGAAAAGAATTATCGCCACGTTGCACCATTTTGTTTAGCCGTTGAATAGCCAGATCGTAATTCTTATTCATACAAAGACCGATGCCGTTATACTGATTTATAACCTCATTGGAGGAATCGGAAAGCATATAGCGCTTGGTGGAGCTAATCAATTCGGGATATCGCTCGGCTTGCAGATACATCTTAGCCAGTTTACTCAGCGTGTTGTAATCATTCGGGTTGCCGGTGAATGCTTTCTGGTAATAAAAAATGGCCGAGTCGGGTTTTGAAAGTTGCACGAAGCAATCCCCTAACACTGGATATAAGGCCGGAACGGAATCTTTCTTTAGCATCTCACGTGCCAGTTGCACCGACTGCTTCCAGTCTTTAAGCTTGAAAACGATGTTGAGGTAGTTGAGTCTGGCAAAGCGACTGTTGGGTGCCGATTGCAAAGCCATAAAGTAATAGAGTTTGGCTTTGTTAAGGTTTCCCTCCAGTTGATAATTTTCGGCTAGTTCGTTGATAGCCGACAGATTTGTTGTCTCTTGTTTTACCAGTTCTTCGAGTAAGAGTATAGCTTCTTTGTACTGCATCAGGTTTTTGTAGCACTTTGCTTTTAAAAAATCATTTTCGGGCGACTTCCGTTCTTTCGAAATGAGTTTCACAGCCAGCTCGTAATCGTAATTCTTCAGGGCGCTTTGGATTGCATTGTTTTGCGCCTGAAGAAAAACCGGAAGGCAAAGAATGAAGACGATAAAGAGTTTTTTCATAATGCGCAAGGTAAAAGCTCTGTGTGGAATGCATTTTCCACACAGAGCTTTATGTGTCTTATTTTTTAGATGTGATGACAATCACTCCATTTTTGCCTTTGTCTCCGTAAACAGCAGTCGCAGATTTATCTTTTAATACCGAGATTTCCTTAATATTGTCAGGACTCATATTTGCTAAATCTTTTTGTGATGCTGTTTTTCCATCTATTATATACAGTGGACTTGCTCCATCTTTTAATTCAATCTTTGAAGATTCTTTTTTCGGGCTATCTCCATTGTCTAATTGGAATATTATAGGCATTGTGTAATATACAGGTACGTTCTTTCCATTCTGCTTACCTGGAGTCCAAGCAGGCATTGTGTTTATTACGCGAGTAGCTTCTGATTCCAAAAGTTTCATGTTAGTTTCTTCTAAAGCATTTTTTTCTTCTGTTTTGTTACTTGGTCCATATCCAACAACTACTATCTGGTCAAGTTTCTTTGCTTTTTCTTCAATGCTTTTAAGCACTGTTGCATCTGTCACCTTACCGGCTTCGTCAACAACAAATCTGACAAATACTTTACCCTGTGTATTGCTTTTTTGAGCTTCGACAGGATATCGGACATTTCTTGCAACATAACTCCTTAATTCTTTTTCACCACCCGGAAATTCGGGCATTTGTTCTACTACGGTGTAGACAGAATTCTTTTTGTCTTTCTGGGTTGGGAGTTCGGTTTGAACTGGTGTTACAACTTCGAATTTGACTTCAGTTTGTGGTTCAACACTTGTGCCTTTTTCTGTTGACAGCACTTTTTTAGCAGAGTTTACCAGAGTTTCTGCATTGCTCGATAATACTAAAGCTAATGCCAATGGAACGATAAGCGAGTATTTCATGATTCCCGCTTTTTTTGTTTTTTGTTGATTCATCATAATAATACGTTTTTTGAGAGTTGATACATTAAATTTATTTCCGAGTTTTACCTCGGGGGTTTGATACGATAATTGTAATAAATGATATTGATAATCTTTAGAATCAAAGCCCGATTCAACGACTTTGCTGTCGGCCAGAAATTCCAGATTATGTCTGATCTCACGTTTGAGCAGCCATGCTGCCGGATTGATCCAGCAAGTAATGGTCAGCATTTCACTAACGAGTACATCCAGACTGTGCATCTGTAGTGCATGTGTTTTCTCGTGAGCTAATATCTGGCTAATTTCCTGTTCGCTGTGCAAAGCCGGATTGATAAATATGTCGTTGAAAAACGAGAAAGGGGCAATCGTTTCCTTTATTGATATAATTTCTGTCTCTTGCAGGTATTTCTTTTCTCCTTTCAACTTCCAACGAAGAATAGAAATGAGCTGCACTAGCATTTTTACAAGCAGAACAACCGATACCAGTGCGTAAACACCAAGCAGTACATTTTCAATAGTGAAAGCTGATTTCGGTTGCGGAGTGACGGTTACAGCTTGCAATTGAGCATAGTTGACGATTATTGCTTGCATGGGTTCCTGTTTCTCAAGCCATCCGGTGAGCGATACAAATGGATAAATCACAGACAGCAGGATGCTGAAGACAAGGTAAAACCGACGGGTTTTCCAAAAAGTATCGTTGTAAAACAACAATCGGAAAAACAGGTAAAACAAGGCTATCGCAATGTTCACCTTTAGAAAATACATGAGTGCGTCGTTCATTTTTTTTCGATGAGTTTAATGATTTCTTGTAATTCTTCGGCGGATATTTTTTGTTTTTCAACAAAAAAACTCACCATTTCTTTGTATGAATTCTCGAAGTAGTTTTGTACTACCCCCGACATAAATTTGGATTTATATTCACTTTCTTCCATTACCGGACTATACTCGTAAGTATTGCCGTATCGTTTCCCTTTTACATAACCTTTGCGTTCCAGATTCTTTACGATAGAAGCTACGGTAGTGTAGGGCGGCTGGGGTTCATCCATGAGCTGAATAAAATCTTTGATAAAACCTTTGCCTTGCTGAAATATGATCAGCATCATTTCTTCTTCCTGATTGGTTAGCTTTTCCATTTCTTTATGTGGGATAAAATATTTATTGTTTACTTATTACGAATACTTCGCAAATCTACGATAATTTCGTAATTGTTGTTCTAGAATGTTGATGTTTTAATGTTTTTTATATTTTCAGGGAGAAGCCAGCACTAAAATAAAAAGTTGTATTTTTGTATCAGCAAAGAAAATTAAATGGACTAATTTGTGACCAGTTAGTTATACAGGTCATAATCTGTAGCTACTAATAAACTTAACACGATGACTTCAATTACACTTTCAGAACTTACTGATCAAATTCAACATATTATACGTTCGAGCTTCGATGCTCCTCAATGGATACGTGCCGAAATAAGTGAGTTGCGCGAAAACCCGGGTGGACACTGCTACCTGGAATTGGTAGAAAAGGACGATGCCTCGGATGCATTATTGGCTAAAACGAAAGCTACGATTTGGGCAAGCACTTACCGAATGTTGAAACCTTATTTCGAAAGCAGTACGGGCCAATCGCTACGGGCGGGTTTGAATGTGCTGGTATCTGTCACGGTTGAGTTTCACGGAGTGTATGGTTTTAGTTTGAGTATTCGCGATATTGATCCTACCTTTACCATTGGTGAAATGGCTGCCCGAAGATTAAAAATTATCCGGCAACTGGAGGAAGACGGTATTGTAGATATGAATAAAGAAATTCCATTCCCAGTACTTCCACGACGGTTGGCAATTATTTCATCGTCCACTGCTGCCGGTTATGGCGATTTTTGTGATCAGTTGAAAAATGATTCTTCCCATTTTGCCTTTTATCCTAAGCTCTTTTCTGCGGTGATGCAAGGCGATCAAGCCGAAGCGTCCATTATATCGGCTTTGGAAAAAGTATATGAACACATTGAATTGTTTGATGTGGTGGTGATAATTCGTGGTGGTGGTGCCATTACCGATTTAGCTTGTTTTGATTCGTATGAACTGGCGTTGAATTGTGCACAGTTCCCATTGCCGATAGTTTCAGGAATCGGGCATCAACGCGACATTTCAATTCTGGATATGGTGGTCAATACGAGTGTAAAGACACCTACCGCAGCTGCCGAATTATTGATTTCAGTTTTGCAGGATGCAGAAAACAGGATGTCGAGTGTTGTGGCGGATATTCAGTATCTGGTTAAAAATAAAATAGATATAGAAAATCGATTCATAGATCAGGCTCAGATGCGCATCAAACAGACCTTACGTAGTTGGGTGCTGCAAAAGGGGCATCTACTCGATCGTCAGAGAAATCGTTTGCAATCTTCAATACGTATGCAGTTGTTGAAACAAAATAATAAATTATCTTTGTTGGAGAAAAATATCGAAACGCACTCACCACAGTTTTTGTTAAAGCATGGATATACCATTACGACATTGAATGGGAAACGGATTACTTCATCCAAACAGATAAAACTGAGTGATCAGATTCGTACTTATGTGGGTGATGGCGATTTTGAAAGTCAAATTATTTAAGTGACAACTTTTCCTGAGTCTGAAGCTTTGGAAACGTTTAGAGAAGAAAAACTATGAGCACAATCGTTCTTGAAAATATGGAGTTTCATGCTTTCCATGGCTGTTTGGCATTTGAACAGGAATTAGGCAATACTTTTATAGTCAGTGTATCTATGGAATTGGATACCACTAACGCCGGTAAAACCGACGAACTGGAGCATACACTCAATTACCAGTTGGTTTATGATGTTATCAGGGGGCAAATGGAAATGCCATCCAAACTAATTGAACATGTGGGACAACGTATTATGGATAGCCTGTTTAATGGATTTCCAAAGATTCAGGTACTGCACGTAAAGTTATCTAAGCTTAACCCGCCATTGGGAGGAAAGGTGGAGCGTGTGACGATAGAATTGAAAAAAGAGCGTTAATTAAAAATGAAATACTTATGAATAATTACTTGAAATGCTTTTTGCAACTGATAGGGCTTTTTGTGATCATTGAATTGATAAACTTAGGTATACGGTATTATCGTACCGATGAGCTGGAATTTACATTCTCTGATTGGAAATCGTGGATTCTTCTGATCATCGTGTTTTTTGGTTTTGAGGCTTATCAGACTTACCAAAAGAAAAAATCTGAGAAAAAAGAATAAATGTGACATGTTCTGTTTTTGCAAGAAAATTGTTTAAAAATGTAATTTTTGTCTGAGGTTTATCTTGTTTTTGAATCAGAATGCTTACTTTTGCGGCGTCAATACGAACATTGAGTCACAAATAATGATGAACGCCGAGTTATCAGCGTTCTTTTTTTTGTAGTTAAATCAAAATAAATAAAATAGTTCATGTCAACAAACGAAATTAAACAAGGACATCCGAAAGGACTTTATCTGCTATTTGCAACCGAAATGTGGGAGCGCTTCAGCTATTATGGAATGAGGGCTCTCTTTATGCTTTTTATGATAAAAGCACTTTTATTCGACAAAAACTTTGCATCCCAAATTTATGGCAGTTATACCGGACTGGTGTATCTGACTCCGCTGCTTGGTGGATATATTGCTGACCGTTATTGGGGAAATCGTCGTTCCATTTTTTGGGGTGGTGTTGTTATGGCACTTGGGCAGTTTCTGATGTTTTTCAGTGCATTAAATTATACTGACCCAGGTCTTGCAAAATATCTGATGTATTTAGGATTGTGCTCTTTGATCTTGGGAAATGGTTTTTTTAAGCCCAATATTTCTACCATGGTAGGACATCTTTACGAGCCAAATGACAGACGAAAGGATTCAGCATATACTATTTTTTATATGGGAATAAATATCGGTGCAGGTTTGTCTCCATTATGGTGTGGATTTGTAGGTGATACCGGAAATCCAGCCGATTTCAAGTGGGGATTTCTTTCTGCCGGAATTGGAATGTTGATTGGTGTTCTTGTGTTTGAATTGCTCAAAAATAAGTATCTTTCAACACCACAAGGTGAACAAATAGGTCTTGCTCCAAAGAAGTCTGCTTTGACCGAAAATCTAAATCTGATTGATGAAACAGAACCTAACTCGAAAAAACGGTTGCTTCTTTCTTTGGCTGGTGTTGTATTCCTGTTCCTGTTGTTCTCAGTGAATTTTGGATCTTTTTCAGGTTCTGCTACTCTTTTTTCAGGCGCGGATTGGATTGGATCGGCTATTTATGCTATTGGAATCATGATGCCGCTGTTTATTATTGCGGATAAATCGCTTACTAAAGTAGAGCGTTTGCGAATATTGGTTATTTTCATCATTTCATTTTTTGTAATTTTCTTTTGGTCGGCATTTGAACAGGCTGGTGCATCGCTAACATTCTTTGCTGATGAACAAACAAACAGAAATATTTTCGGATGGGAAATGCCTGCTTCTTATTTCCAATCGTTCAATGCTATATTTGTTGTAACGCTTGCTCCTCTTTTCGCTTTGCTTTGGACATTGCTTGGAAAAAGGGGTGTAGAACCAAGCTCCCCGGTAAAACAGGCAATTGGATTGTTTCTATTGTCGATGGGCTATTTAGTTATTGCATTTGGAGTCCGTGGTGTTGACTCGCATATGAAGGTAAGCATTTTGTGGTTGACAGGTTTGTATTTCATCCACACAATGGGTGAACTTTGTTTGTCACCTATTGGGCTATCTATTGTAAATAAACTTGCTCCTGCCCGATTTGCGTCATTACTCATGGCTGTTTGGTTTTTGAGTAACGCCATTGCGAATAAATTTGCGGGTACATTGAGCGGTCTGTATCCCGAGAATGGAGTAACTAAATCCATTATTGGTTACCAAATCACAACGCTTTACGACTTTTTTATGTTGTTTGTTGTAATGTCGGGTGTAGCAGCTATTATTCTTTTCGGACTATCTAAATGGCTGGAAAAGCTTATGGGAGGTATAAAATAAATACCGTTTAGAATAAAGAAAATTCTTTGTCGATTAGCTTCTCGGCAAGGAATTTTTTTATAGTGCTTCTTTTGGCTTCAATTCAATAACTTCAAGATTCTGAATTTTTTCGCCGTCAATCTCTATCCTGACTAATGTTTGTATCTTATGAAAGCCGTATTTACCAGCTGCTCCGGGATTGATGTGCAATAAATCGAGAGGTTTGTCATATTTTACTTTCAAAATATGAGAGTGCCCGCAAACAAAAAGTTTGGGCGGCTGCTGGAAAATAGCCGGGCGTACTAATGCATCATACTTGCCGGGATAACCGCCAATATGCGTAAGCCATACTTTCACGCCTTCGCACATAAACCTGTTGTGTTGCGGAAAGATGGCTCTGATTTCGTAGCTGTCTATATTACCCCATACACCTCGTAGGGGTTTGAATGCTTGAAGTTTGTTTACAACCTCTAACGACCCCCAATCACCACAATGCCACACTTCATCGCAATTTGCAAAGTGCTCTAAAATGCGCTCATCCAGCATTCCGTGTGTATCAGAGAGTATCCCTATTCGAGTCATTTGTTTCGTTATTTTATGTTCATATCCATTGCAAAAGTAATAAAAATCAAGAATAAAGCGGCTCCAATGACGCATAATATTTGTTGAACTTGTTAGGAATCAGTTTGGAATCCATTGGCACACAAATCATACATTTTGTTTATATTTTGAATTTCGCTACTTTTGTAAGCTTTTCGGGCAGGTCATACCATTTTACAAATGAAAAAGAATACGAGCAAACTCAAACCATTTATTCAGAAAATGCGATTTAAATATCGTGTTTCCGTCCTGAATGAAAATACACTGGAAGAGTCGTGGCATGTCCGGTTGTCCAGATTCAGTGTGTTTATGTATGGTTCTACATTTGCAGTTCTGACATTTATCATTCTTACAATTTTGATTTTTGCGACACCAATCAGCCGCTATCTGCCGGGCTATGGTGAAACAGGCAATCGGGCGAATATTATTCGGGAGTCAATGCGAGCTGATTCATTGGTGCAACAGGTCGATCTGCAAGAGGGTTATATTGATATTATAAAAGGAATTATTACCGGAAAAATGAATCCGGACTCAATAGCCTCCTTAGATTCCATAGCGCTTAAGCAACGGGCTAAGATTTTGATGGAAAAGTCGAGAAAAGAAAAAAACTTTGTTGAGAAATTTGAAAAAGAAGAAAAATATAATCTGGCTAGTATTGATACTAAGCCCACGGAGAACTCTTATGTGTTTTTTCGACCTACGCGAGGCGTAATTTCATCTTCGTTCAATTTGTCTGAGCAGCAATATGGTATTTATCTCATCACTTCACCCAACGAAAGTGTTGTGAGTGTGTTGGCCGGAACGGTAGTCTATGCAGCATTTACGTTCGATTTTGGTTGGGTGGTTCAGGTTCAGCATGAAAATAACTATCTTTCCATTTATAAGAATAATACCCGCTTAATGAAAAAAGTGGGAGATCAGGTAAAAGCAGGTGAATGTATTGCTGTTACGGGTGAAGCCTCTGGTAAAAAGACGGGGATGCAATTCTACTTTGAATTATGGAAACAAGGGAAACCGGTTGATCCCGAAGAGGTGATTATTTTTTAAAGAAGTAATAACCCATACGGAGATTATGATCTTAAACAAATAAAGGAAAGAACATTGTATCATTAGAAATGGATATTCAACAAAAAAAACAAATAGCAATTTTAGGCTCTACCGGTTCCATCGGAACTCAGGCCCTGGATGTTATAGCTGCAAATGATTCGTTGTTCGAAGTATATGCGCTGACAGCTAATAATAATGTAGATCTACTCATTGAGCAAGCCTGCAAATTTAATCCGGAGATGGTGGCCATCGGGAATGAAAAGCATTATCAAACACTGAAAAATGCGTTGTCCGATTTACCTATAAAAGTATTTGCTGGAGCTGATTCCATAGCTCAGGTTGCCGAAATGCAGCCGATAGATATGGTTCTCACGGCTATGGTGGGCTATTCGGGCCTTAAGCCAACCATCAATGCCATAAAAGCAGGGAAAAAGGTTGCGTTAGCAAATAAAGAAACTTTGGTCGTGGCTGGTGAGCTCATTTGCGATCTGGCTGCTAAGTACAAAGCATCGATTATTCCAGTGGATTCCGAGCATTCAGCCATTTTTCAATGTCTGGCAGGTGAAGGAGATAATTCGATAGAAAAACTGATTCTGACAGCTTCAGGTGGTCCGTTTCGTACAAAGTCGCTGGATGAATTGAAGATTGTTACCAGCCTTCAGGCATTAAAACACCCAAACTGGGATATGGGAGCAAAGGTTACGATTGATTCGGCCAGTATGATGAACAAAGGTTTTGAAATCATTGAAGCTAAATGGCTTTTTGGCGTTTCTCCCGATCAGATTCAAGTGGTTGTGCATCCTCAGTCTATTATTCATTCTATGGTACAATTTGCAGATGGTGCGATTAAAGCGCAACTTGGTGTGCCCGATATGAAATTACCCATTCAGTATGCATTTACCTATCCAGAACGGCTGAAAACTGATTTTCCGCGTTTTGATTTTGATGTCTGCTCTCAATTTACTTTTGAAAAACCGGATCTTCACCGATTCAGAAATCTGGCTTTTGCATATTATGCTATGGACAGAGGGGGAAACATGCCCTGTATATTGAATGCTGCGAATGAAATAACGGTGTCAGAGTTTTTGAAAGATAAAATTGGCTTCTTACAAATGAGCGATATTATTGAAGAAGTAATGGCTAAAGCCAATTATATAGCTAAACCGACTTACGATGATTATGTAAGAACTGATGCATTGGTACGGCTACTCACTAAAGAAATAATTAAGTAAGTTTCCTCTGTTGGAATATCTTGCAATTTTCGGATTTAAAACAAATGCAGGTGATTTACTGTTGTTATGTGGTTTGATAGAACCCCGATCAACCAGAACCTGCTTTTTGAAAAATATATAAATAATTAAAATAAGGTCACTAAAATACAGAGTTACACAAATAATTTATGGAAACATTCCTCATCAGGGCTTTACAGCTAATTCTCAGTCTTTCGATATTAGTGGTTTTACACGAATTTGGTCACTTCGCATTTGCGCGCTTATTTAAAGTACGTGTAGAAAAATTCTACATGTTTTTTAATCCCAGCTTATCATTAATCCGTGCAAAGAAAATAAACGGGCGCTGGGATGTGAAGTTTTTTGCTAAAAATATTCCAGCTAATGAACGTCCGAAAGTAGATTTGGATGGTGATGCTGTCCATGATTCAAAAGGGAAAGTTGTGATGGAGCAAATTCCATTGGCTGAATTGCCCGAAGGAGACTGGCGTAAATATCCCGATAATACGGAATGGGGAATCGGTTGGTTGCCTTTGGGTGGATATTGTTCTATCTCAGGGATGGTAGATGAAACCAAAGATATAACCCAGATGGCTTCAGAACCGCAACCTTGGGAATATCGATCACGATCGGTGTGGCAACGGTTGCCAATTATTATTGGAGGTGTACTGGTTAACTTCGTTTTGGCTATGGTCATTTACGCTGCCGTTTTATTCACATGGGGGAGAGAATATCTTCCTCTGAAAAGTGCTAAATTTGGACTCCAGTTTTCGCAAACGATGTTGGATAATGGGTTTAAAAATGGTGATAATATTGTAAAAATTGATGGACAACCTGTGGAACAACGTGCTGACATTGTTGAAAAATTACTTATTGACGGAAAACAAAACGTAGTTGTATCCAGGGATAATAAACTTATCGATTTACAAATTCCCGCAAACTTTTCGCAAAAGATACTTGCAGCGCAGGAAGTGAACTTTGTAGAAATTCGATTCCCTTTTGTTATTGACAATGTCGCTGCCGGTTTTCCTGCTGCTATGGCTAAATTACAAGGTGGTGATAGCATTGTTGGGGTTAATGAAAAACCGCTTTATATTTATCAGGATATTACTTCTGAATTCGACATCTTGCGTAACACGAATGTGACTATTGATTTTATTCGCAAAGGCCAATTGATGAATGCGAATGTCAAGTTAACTGAAGATGGTAAATTGGGTGTTGCTCCACGTCAGCGGTTTGATAATATGCCGACTAAGCGCATTGAATATGGATTTCTTCAATCCATTCCTGCCGGAATTAATCTGGGTTTGGAAACGCTAACAAGCTATGTGAAACAGTTTAAAATAGTTTTCACTAAAGAAGGTTCCAAACAACTTGGAGGCTTCGGTGCCTTAGGAAAATTATTTCCCAAAATGTGGGACTGGCAGATTTTCTGGCAAATGACGGCTTTTCTGTCTGTTGTTCTAGCATTTATGAACTTTTTACCAATTCCCGGTTTGGATGGAGGTTATGTGTTGTATCTGATTTATGAGATGATAACGAGAAAAAAACCGAGCGATAAGTTTTTAGAATATGCTCAAACTACTGGGATGCTTCTGTTGTTTGCGTTGCTTATTTATGCTAATGGGAATGATTTGTTTAAAGCTGTGTTTAAATAAAAAATTGATCGAAGATGAATCCCATTGCAATTTGCTATCCTAAATGTGGAACATGTCAAAAAGCCGAAAAGTGGTTGAAAATGCATCAAATAGAGTATGGCTATCGTTTTATAAAAGACGTTAATCCGACTAGGGAGGAGCTGAAACTATGGATTGGCAGGAGCGGGCTGCCGGTTTCCCGATTTTTTAATACCAGCGGGTTGTTATACAAAGAATATAAAATGAAGGATAAAATCAAGACTCTGTCTGAAGATGAGCTTCTTGACATTCTCGCTTCTGACGGCATGATTGTAAAACGTCCTATTCTTCTGGTTGGTGATAATGTCTTGGTTGGATTTAAAGAAGAAGAATGGGCACAAACGTTTGGAAAATAAGCAGACACTGATTGAGTTTGCAAGTCAGACACTATCATTTTGTGGTACAATTTCTGCAAATATCAAATTGCTTCCGGTCTTGGAGGATTTTTTCTTTGAAATCGGAAGCTTTTTTATTGTGCCAGCAATCGTAAAAAGATTTTTGTTGAATATTACCGAAAGAAAATTTAGAGCCTTTATCGAAGCAACAAGGTAGAACATCCCCTTTTGCATTGATAACTGCTCCGCTCCATAATCTCCGGCATCGATTTTTTAAAGGATTTTTAATGACAAATTTTCCGGTGCTATCTTTTTTATAGCGGGAATACTTGATTTTTGTCGGTATTAAATCATTCCCATTCTCAAAATTAAGGAGTTGAGCGGTTTTGAATTTTAATCTGTCAACGTTTAGTGATTTAGCAAGCTGCTTCATCTCACTTATCTGGTGTTCATTGGTTTTCAATACTAAAAACTGAAGTTCTATTAATGGAGTTGCAGAATTTAGCATCTTTTTCCAATGTACAAGCTCTTCAATTCCGGTTAATGCTTTTTGAAGATTTCCTCCAATTCGATAACTTTGGTACGTTTCTTGTGTAGTTCCGTCCACAGAAACAATCAGTTTGTCTAAGCCTGAAAGTACTATTTTCTTTGAATTCATGGAGCTCAGAAATTGTCCATTGGTCGACGTCGATGTATAAATTTTTGCCTGATGAGCAAATTTGATAAACTCTGTCAGTTCATCGTTTAGGAATGGTTCTCCCTGAAAATAGAGTATAATATGAAACAGGTTGGATTTAAGCTCATTTATCAAACGCTGATATAAGGTGAAGCTGAAGAATGCTTTTTCAATCTTCGATATTACCTTCATTCCTACGGGACACTCGGGGCAGTGTAAATTGCAGAAGTTTGAAATTTCCACTGAAATGAAAAAAGGAAATAGTTGACTAATTTTATTGAACCCTAAAGATGAAAAGAGGTAAGAAACAAATAGTCGGACTCCATTTATTATTTTATTAATTGATAAATAACGACATAAATTTATTAATCTTGAAAGTCTATTTTTTATTTGTAGCATATAATTGTGTTCGAATTGATCAAATTAAGATGGTGATAAACCGATAGTTTTGCTTTTTTTGAAGTTTTTTGCTGTGATGCTTAACAAAAAATGTCAAAATCGTTTGCAAAGTAATGCAATTCCGTTGAAAGATTGTATATTTGTAGTCAAAATGTCCTAAAATTGAAATTAAATAATTTATAACAAAAAATGAAATTTATGAGAAAGCAATTATTTTTCGCGGTTTCGATGGTGCTCGCATTATTCTTTAGCTCTTGCTCTAAAGATATGACCGCTTTAGATCCTAGCTTATTTAAATGTAATCCAAATCCACTTGAAGTGAAAGGTGGTAAAGTGGATGCAACAATTACCGGAACATTCCCAGTTAAGTATTTCACAAAAAAAGCTACAGTTACTGTAACTCCTGTTTTGAAATTCGAAGGCAAAGAGGTTAAAGGCACACCGGTTACTTTCCAAGGTGAAAAAATTGTAGGAAACGATCAAACAATTTCTTACAAACTGGGTGGAACTTATACATTGAAAGCATCTTTCGATTATGTTCCTGAAATGGCTAAATCAGAACTTTATCTCGAATTTAATGTAGTTACTAAAAAGAAGACCTATCAAATTCCTAGTGTGAAGATTGCTGATGGAGTAATTGCGACTTCTCAACTAGCTTCTACAAGTGCTTCAGAAATGGCTCCTGTTATTATTCCAGATAAATTTCAACGCATTATTCAAGAAAAACAAGATGCTGACATCTTATTCTTGATTCAACAATCGAAACTACGTAAGACTGAAACTAATTCAGCAGACGTTGTGGCATTGACTAAAAAGATTAGAGAAGCTTCTGCCTCTCAAAATGAAAAGGTAAGTGCATTTGAAGTTTCAGGTTACGCTTCGCCGGATGGTGGAATGAAGTTGAATACAAACCTTGCTGAAAAACGTGAGGCCGTAACTGTGTCTTATTTGAATAAAGAATTAAAGAAATTGAAGACTTCTGTAAAAATTGATTCTAAATTTACAGCAGAAGACTGGGCTGGTTTTCAAGCTTTGATGGAAAAGTCTAACATTCAAGATAAACAAGTTATCTTACGCGTTTTGACAATGTATACTGATCCTGAACAACGCGAACGTGAAATTAAAAATCTTTCGGTCGCATTTAAAGCTATTGCACAAGAAATCCTTCCTCAATTACGTCGTTCTCGTTTGAATTTGACTGTTGATATTACAGGAAAATCAGATGAAGAAATTGCTAAATTGGCAAAAGAGGATGCTTCTAAACTTTCTGTCGAAGAATTGTTGTATGCTGCTACATTAACTAATGATTTATCTGAAAAGGCTACTATTTATCAAAAAGTTATAGATATTTACCCTACAGATGCTCGTGGTTTTAACAATCTAGGTACTGTGAAATTCCAACAAGGAAATGTCGATGATGCTTCACGCTATTATGCAAAAGCATATGAAATTGATTCTAAATCAGCCGATGTAAATTATAATTTAGGTTTGACTTCATTGGCCAAAGGAGATTTGACAAAATCAGAAGAGTCATTTGGAAAAGCAGCTGGTACGACAGGTAATTTGAGCCAAGGATTGGGAACTCTGAATTTGGTTAAGGGTGACTATGCTAAAGCTAAAACCTATTTTGGATCTGCAGTTTCAAATAATGCTGCTCTGTTACAAATTTTGAATGCAGATTATAGTGGCGCTCGCAAGACTCTGTCAGCAGTTTCGCAACCCAATGCTACTACAGCTTATTTAGGAGCTGTTATTGGTGCTCGTACAAACGACCGTGATGCTGTTTACAGTAATTTGAAAAGTGCAGTGAAGCAAGATAGTTCATTTGCATTGAAGGCAGCTAAAGATATTGAATTTTCTAAATTTGCAACTGATGCAGATTTTCTTTCTATCCTTAAATAGTCTGAAATAGTATACTGAAAAATCCGATGCAAGGTATTGTATCGGATTTTTTTATTTTGAATAAGTGCATGTTATCTATTTATTAGTGGCGGAATGAGGATAAAATGGATTAGGTGTGTTAATTAAATTCTATCCTTTATTACATTTAATGTTCATTAAATGTAATTTTTTACAACAACATTTTCATTTACGGGCATTTAACCGTATCTTTGTATCCATTTTCGAAAATAAAAACACAATAACAGAATGCTAAATATAAAAATAAAGGAAAACGAACTGATTGTAGATAAGATTGTTGAAGGTATTCAGGAGAAGAAAGGAAAAAATATTGTAGTGGTCAATCTGAATAAGTTACAGGAAGCTCCTTGTTGTTATTTTGTTATTTGTGAAGGTGATTCGAATGTCCATGTCAATGCCATTGCTATGTCTATCAAGGACTGGGTTCGAGAGCAAATTCAAGTCAAGCCCTATGCAACGGATGGTTTTGAAAATTGTGAATGGATTGCTATGGATTATGGTCAGATCATCGTGCATGTTTTTCAGCGGGAAACTCGTGCATTTTATGATATAGAACATTTATGGTCTGATGCTGATCTGAAGAAAATAGAGGATGTCCTCTGATTTTTATTCTCTTTGTTGAGTTAAATGAAAACCAATATACAAGTTTTTTGTTTTATCTGTAATTAATTAATAAGATAACAATTGTAAGTAATGGAAAACAAATCGCCGAATCAAAATCCGATCAAGCCAGCCGGTAAATTCCCTAAGTTTAATATTTCGTGGATTTATGGGATAATTATATTGTTTCTGCTCGGTTCGTGGTTTTTTAAAGAAAATTCGCCCGTAAAAGAAATTCCTTTTACCACTTTCAAAGAATATGTGAAACAGGGGATGATTAAGAAGATAGATGTGTATAATACGAAGAATGAGGTAGAAGCTCAACTTATAAATTATACTCAGATTTCGAAAGATACTGTTGCACTTCGTAAAGCTTTTGGAAATGGATATCGGTCGTTTGCTTTTGACCAAAAGGCTTTCAAAGATTCGTTGACCAAAAAAGATACGCAAGTATTGAAAAGAGTTTTTGGCGATAAATATGAGATGTATTCTAAAGACCGGACACTCACAGTGAGCGTGCCATCCGAGGAATTTTCAAGATTTATTCAAACTGCTGAAGATAAATACGGATTTACGGGAAGTGTTGAATATCAAGATACGAGAAATTATGTAGATATATTCTTATATAGTATTTTACCGATACTTTTATTGATTTTCTTTTTTGTATTTATGAACCGTCGGATGTCAGGTCAGATGGGTGGGGGTTCTGGTGGAATTTTTAATGTCGGAAAATCGAAAGCACAATTATTTGATAAAGGTGATACTACAAATAAAGTAACTTTTAAAGATGTAGCCGGTTTGGCTGAAGCGAAGCAAGAGATAGAAGAGATCGTGTCTTTTTTGAAAAATCCGACAAAATATACGGAGCTTGGTGGTAAAATTCCGAAAGGAGCGTTACTTGTAGGCCCTCCGGGAACTGGTAAAACATTGTTGGCAAAAGCGGTTGCTGGTGAAGCGGACGTTCCGTTCTTTTCAATGTCAGGTTCAGACTTTGTGGAAATGTTTGTTGGGGTAGGAGCATCTCGCGTACGTGATTTGTTCCGTCAGGCTAAAGAGAAGGCGCCTTGTATCATTTTTATAGATGAAATAGATGCTGTGGGTAGAGCACGTGGTAAAAATCCGAATATGGGAAGTAATGATGAACGGGAAAATACCCTGAATCAGTTATTGACCGAAATGGATGGGTTTGGATCTAACAGTGGCGTTATTATTTTGGCCGCAACTAATCGTGCAGATATTCTTGATAAGGCTTTACTTCGTGCCGGACGTTTCGACCGTCAGATTCATGTTGACTTACCGGATGTACACGAACGCAAGCAGATATTCAATGTTCACCTTCGTCCGATAAAAATAAATGAAACGGTGGATGTGAATTTCCTTGCACGTCAGACTCCCGGATTCTCGGGGGCCGATATAGCGAATGTGTGTAATGAGGCTGCTTTAATTGCTGCCCGCAAAAATAAATCGTTTGTTGAAAAGCAGGATTTCTTGGATGCCGTTGATCGTATTGTAGGTGGTCTCGAAAAGAAAACTAAAATCACGACCATTGCAGAGAAAAAGTCGATTGCTTATCATGAGGCTGGGCATGCTACAATAAGCTGGATGACTGAACATGCCAATCCACTTGTGAAAGTTACTATTGTGCCACGTGGTGAAGCATTGGGAGCTGCCTGGTACTTGCCAGAGGAACGTCAACTTACCAATAAGGAGCACATGCTTGATGAAATGTGTTCCACACTCGGTGGTCGTGCTGCCGAAGAAGTATTCTTACACCAAATGTCTACCGGTGCAATTAATGACCTGGAGCGTGTAACCAAGCGTGCTTATGCTATGGTTGCTTATTTCGGAATGAGTCCGGAATTGGCAAATATGAGTTATTACGATTCTACGGGAAATTCCGATTATGGGTTTACGAAGCCATATAGCGAAAAGACCGCAGAATTGATTGATTCGGAAGCAAAGAAAATTGTTGCAGAAGAGTATGAAAGAGCAAAAAAAATACTGTCGGATAATGCTACAGGGCATAATGCTCTAGCTGAATTGTTGATTGAAAAAGAGGTGATTTTTGCCGAAGATCTGGAGAAAATATTTGGTAAGCGTCCCTGGACTTCCAGAAATGATGAATTGATGGCACAGAATAATGGTGATATTGATGAGTTGGACGTACCGGTTGCAGTTGAAACTCCAAAATTATCAGAAGAAAATTCGGATGATAAGGTAGAACCTAATGTTGACTAATTCTTTTTCGAAAATAGTAAAGTAAAATAAATTGCAGCCGCCCCCAAATGGGCGGCTTGCTTTTGTGCTGACATTTGGAAATAAAAAGCAGAATTATCAAATCGTATAAGTAAATGAAAATTATTATTGATATGTTTTTAACCACAATAGTTCACACTAGTTTTAAATAGAAGATATAAGACTAAGAACACATAGTATTATCCCGAGTACCGGGATAATTTCAGACTAAGCAAAAGTATCGTCAG
>WSSedL1CaDRAFT_10000060_pt1 | contig 62802 bp, 60 predicted proteins | sample WetSurSL1Cattail_FD_9464 | JGI IMG/M metagenome (IMG submission 9464)
GTAACAACGCCGAGCGCCATCCAGATCACAAAGAAGAGGCTCGCTGCCAGCAGGATCAGGCTCGGGCCCGGAAGGATAAAGAGCGCATATTTTTTGTCTGTCTTCGGGAAGAAGAGCGGGATGCCCGGGCTTGCCGGGAGGTCCATGGCGATGTGCAGGAATCCGCCGGCAAATACCACGGCGCAGGCTGCGGGCGTGATCGCGGCCGGGTTTACAAAACCGGCAAGGGCAGCAAGCCCGATCCCGATACATGCCGAGGCTGCCATGATGCAGACCCCGATCAGGCTGTGGGCGATCCCGCCGTGCACAAAGAGGTACAGCCGGGGCGAGTTCTTCGAGAAAAGCGAGAAGAGCACGTCCGCATCGATGATCACGGCCCCGATAACGATAAACGGGATGTACTGCGGGAAGCCGAGCACGTACGCGAGGATGGCGGCGGCAAGCGCATGGGTGAGTGAGTCCACGATCGATCCGGTTAGGGTAGAACGAGAAAAGGCTGCCCGTCCGGGCAGTCCCGCCCCCTAAAAAAACGGATCGCAATCCTTTATTGCATGGCTCCCCGACGTTCCCTGCATGGATACATTCCTGGTTTTTTTTGCCACGCTCCTCTTCATCTTCATCCTTGGCTATACGCGGAAACTCCCCCTCTTTGTCACGCTCCTGCTGGGCGGGCTCTTTTTTGGCCTGCTTGCCGGGGCGGGCCCCGATGCCACGCTCCAGTGGCTGGCCTCGGGTCTTGGCACGATGTTTGGCGCCTTTGCCATCGCCATCCTCTCCGGTATCGTGATCGTCCGGCTGCTCTCCGACCAGGGCCTCATCGAGGTCATGGCTGCCGGGATCCATGCAAAGATCAAAAACACCCGGGCAAGTTCCGGGATCCTCTCCTTTATCCTTGCCGTCCCGATCACCTGCCCGGTCGTCACGTACGCCATGCTCTCCCCGGCGCTTGAAAAGATCGAGCCCGACCGTGAACGGTCAAAGGTCCTGCTCTATGTCGCCGCGGTCAGCGGGATCGTCTCGTACATCCTGATCTTCCCGACACCGGTCACCCAGCCGCTCGTTGCCGCGTTCGCCCCGCAGGTATTCGGCGGTTCGTTGGATCTCGTTACGATCCCGCTCGCCCTCTGCCTGCTCTGCGTTGTGATCGCGGCAGCGGGCCGGTGGATCACGGGTAGCCCGGCGCTGCCCGGGTCCCCGGGCGCCGAACCCGTTCCCCGTACGGAACACGCGCCCATCCCCCTGTCCCTCCATCTCCGGGCATGGGCCCCGTTCATGGCGATCCTTGCCGCGATCCCGGTCGGCCATTTCGTCCTCGGCCTCTCGCACGCGGCGATCCTCCAGTTCATCATGCTCACGGGACTGGTCGTGGCGCTCGTCCTTGCCCCGCCAAAGATCCGGTTCGGGGGATTTTCCGGCGGGATAACGACTGCGGGGATGGTGGTCTTCGACATCTGTGCGGCCGGGGCGATCGGCACGGTCATGGTAAAATCCGGGCTTGCAAAAAGTGCGCTTGCCACGCTCATCCCCATCCTGCCGGATATCCTCATCCCGTTTATTATCGCGGTGATCCTTGCGACCGCACAGGGCTCGCGGATCGTGACTGCGGTCGTCTCTGCGCAGGTGCTGGGGGCTACGGCGCTCGTGCAGGAGATTAACCCGCTGCCCATGATCCTGATGGTCGTTGCCGGCACCTGCATCTTCTGCCACGTCACCGATCCCTTCTTCCACCTTGTGAAAAAGACGACCGGGGACGATACCCCGACCGTTCTGCGGAATTACACGATCCCGCTGGCCTGCATCGGCATTATCATCTTCATCGTTGCGCTCAGCCTCGTGGCGGTGTTCTTCCCGTACCATGAGGATGCCGCCCTTTCCCTCATGGGCGTGTGAGCCGGGCCGGTGTATTTGGGCGTTTCTTTTTTTTAGCCGGCAAAAACCCGACACCCTCGTTTTTACCGTGCCGTTTCATGGGTATAACCGCTCGGTTACATCACCGGAAACTACTTGAAAAGCCGGGCCGCAAATGATCCGGGTATCAGGGAGGAATTTATCCGGCTATGAAACAGATTTTATCGGTTCCGTTTTCCGTGCTTTGGAGGACTGGCTCCTTGGCGCTTGCGGCCCTTTGCCTGACCGCGGTGCTTGCTGCAGGATGCACGGGAACCACCACAAATTCCCCGGCGGCGCTAACCACCCTTACGCCGCTTACCGCGCCGTCGTCCGGCTCGGCCGCCGCAGTCTCTGGGCTCTCGTACGACCCGGTGGTCGGTGTCTGGCGAAGCCCGGGCGCTATCTACAAGTTCGAGATCACGTTCGATGTGAACGGGAAGACGCAGGAGAACTATGCGAGCGTCCCCAATGTCTTTTACAACGGCACGTGGGTATCGCTCGGGGACAACCAGTACCTCGTGACCCGGGACACGGGCGAGAAGTACATCTGGATCCACGACATGTCCGGCAATACCGTGTACAAAAAAGATGCGCCGTCCATTGTGTACAGCCTGTACCAGGGTGTCGGCAGGGCATCTGCCGCGCCGGGCGGCAGCACGTCGGTCTCCGGTGCCGCCCTGCTCTCGGGAACCGGGAACAGTGTCGTGCCGTTTACCGCAACCGGGTCCGGGCTCTGGGTCTTTACCCTGAATTACACGGGGGACAAGAACTTCATTGTCTGGATCACGGACAACCAGGGCAAACGGGTCGCCCTGATCGCAAACGAGATCGGCACCTACTCCGGCATGAAGCCGCAGAAGCTGGATGCCGGGAAATATTACCTTGACGTGACCGCGAGCGGCCCGTGGACGATCAAGGCTGCGCTCTCGTAACGCACATCCGCTCCCGCCTGCGACCGTTTCGCGTGCGAAAACCCCCGGCCCCGCCCGGGCCCCCGGTTACCACTATTTTTTTCCGTTAAAATTTTCTGGCGGGAAACCGGAGAGATGATAAGGACTATTATCGGGAGGGCAGAATCGTGAAGACCACCATCATCTGTGCATCGTACACGGGAACAACCTACGGGGTTGCAGAACAGGTAAGAAAAGAGACGGGCGGGGATCTTGTGGAAGTAACCTCCCGGGATCTTCTCTCCCGGTTTGTTGCCCTCATGGGCCGCCACTCGCCCGGCATGAATGTCAGAAAGAGCGGTACCGAACCGGGGCAGATCGATCTTGCCGGGTCGGATGTTGTCGTGATCGGCACGCCGGTCTGGGGAGGTCAGCCCGTCCCGGCAATAAAAAAGGCGGTTGCCGGCTTCTCCGGCTGCGCAGGAAAACCGGTGGTGCTCTTTGCCACCTGCGGGGACAAGCCGGGCGCAACGCTTGCAGACCTTGCAAAAGCGGTAACGGCAAAGGGCATGGTCGTTGCCGGGCAGTTCTCGTTTAACAAAAACGAGATCGCGGAGGGGACCGGGGTCACGGCGCTCATCGAAAAGGTCCGGAACACGGAAAAATCCGCTTAAACGGATCCTTGCCATATCCTCCATCCCCCACCGGGAAGGTACATCCAATGGAGAACGGGACTTACCGCGGGAGATTCGACCGGGCGATCAGCGAAACGCTCGCGCAGGCAGTCCGGATCATTGCCGACGACCCGGCGCTCTTCTTTTGCGGCTCTGAAATCCTCCTGCACCAGAAAAAAGCGGCCGCAGTAAGGAAGCGCCACGAGCGGGAAGGCCTGCTCGTTCCCCCGGTGATCATTGCAAGCATCACCTCGCGCTGTAACCTTGCGTGTGCCGGCTGCTACATGCACGGCCGCCACGACCGGCCCGCGGCCGAGATGAGCCCAAAGACGCTTGCCGGGATCGTGGACCAGGCGGGCCGCCTCGGGGTCTCGGTGATCGTGATTGCCGGCGGCGAGCCGCTGGTACGAAAAGACGAGATCCTCGCCCTTGCCGGAGCTCACCCGGAGATCCTGTTCCCCGTTTTCTCAAACGGCCTCTTAATCGATGCAGCGGCCGCGGCAGAACTTGCGGCACGAAAAAATATCGTCCCGCTCATCAGCTTCGAGGGGTTCTCCCGCGAGACCGATGCACGGCGCGGCAGCGGGGTCTACGACCGGCTGCTTGCCGTCCTTGTGCGCTTACAGGAGAACCGGGTCTTCTTTGGCTGTTCGGTCACGGTCTCCCGGGAGAATTTTTCCCGGGTAACAGACGAATCGTTTGTCCGTTCCCTGATCGGCCGCGGCGCCCGGGTCTTTGCCTTTGTCGAGTACGTGCCCGTGGAGCCGGGAACAGAAGACCTCGTCCTTACCCCGGAACAGAGAAAAGAACTGCAGGCCGCGTGTACGGAACTGTCCGGGAAATTCCCGGCGCTTTTCATCGGCTTTCCCGGGGACGAGGACCAGTACGGCGGGTGCCTTGCCGCAGGCCGGGGATTCGTGCACGTCAGCCCGTCCGGGAATCTCGAACCCTGTCCCGCAGCGCCGTACTCGGACGAGAACCTTGCGGAAGTGCCGCTCGAAACGGCCCTGCGGTCCCGGCTGCTCTTGCGGATCCGGGAACGCCCGGAGATCCTCACCGAGACAAACGGGGGTTGTGCGCTGCGGGCGAACCGGGCCGTGCTCGATGAGATCGTGGGAATGAGCAAGTGACAAACCAATCTCACTAGAATTTTAACCCATTCCCACAGCGGATTTACTCACGCTTTTTTTGCCGATAATACGCTTTTCTGCAGGAATCCTTATGGCAAGTCCGGGCATCACATCTCTTTGAGGTATAATGGCGATGACAAATCGGACAAATTTTTTCATGTATGAAGCCTTTTGGACGGTTTTTCAATTCCTCTTTGCAATTCAGACAAATTACCCGGGATCTCCATGTTGATGTAAAAAATTCTCGTTTACACTGTCGGCATATCTTCTTTAGTCCCAGATTGATGATGGTTGTCTCACAATAACCACCCGTTTCAAAATCTGATCCCCCTCGCCAGTCTCTTTGATAGTAGGTATTCCCGAGTTTATACCGCAGATTCAAGTTTTTTGTTATATCCATGAGAGCAGAAGTACGGGTTGCAGAAAATTTTCGTCTCTCCATCTAATATTATATTAGTGTCCGATTTAATGTAAATTTGTATTTTTAACAACCAAAATCCAATTTTGTAAGTTTTAATCCATTGTATTTGGTTATAGAGCTTCTATCAGGAGTACTTCTATGAGCAAATTCATTCGTACACGAGCCTTTGTTGGAATTGTGTTTATCATCATTCTAGTAATTCTCTCTATTCTTGCGAACATAACCGGATGGTCTGGTGGAGCAGAAAAAATACTCATAGCCTCTCTTATGTTAGTCTTTACTATCCCAAGAGGAACTTTCTTCACAGACTCCAATGAGAAAACGTGAGAATGTCCAACAGACTTGATGTCACAGAGATGATTCAAATGTGAGCGATCATCAAAAACGAAAAATCACAAAAAGCAACAAGGCCAGGGCCGAGATTTGAACCCGGGTCGAGGGATCCACAGCCCCTTAGGATAACCAGACTACCCTACCCTGGCAGATGTTCCTGTTAACTTGGTCGTGGACTCTGATTAATTTAACTCCCCTCCCGCGCCGGCCAAAAAGCCGCATTTTCCCCGTCCGGCCGCGCCGGATCCCGGGGAGTGTCCGGGAGCGATTATTAATAGGGTAGGGCGTCCATTAAGTTATCAGGTGGCCCTGACAGGATTCGTGTAGGAACAACGCTGCGGCATCTTTCTTTGTGCCGCAGGCGCGGGCAATTTTTACGTAATCCTTGTACATCGGGGCGCGTGCGAACAGGGAAGTGGGTGAGATGGCGGCAGACCCGAAGATCAGGACGCCGATCGTGTGCGTCATGGGGCATGTGGATCACGGAAAGACATCGCTCCTTGACCGGATCCGCGGGTCGTCGGTAGTCTCCTCCGAGGCCGGCGCGATCACCCAGCACATCGGCGCAACGATCGTTCCCATCGACGCGATCAGAAAGATGAGCGGCTCGATGGAGAAGATCCCGTTCAATATCCCCGGCCTGCTCTTTATCGACACCCCGGGACACCACGCGTTTACCACGCTGCGTGCACGGGGCGGGGCGCTCGCCGATATGGCGATCCTTGTCGTGGACATCAGCCAGGGATTCCAGCCCCAGACCATCGAGGCATTGCAGATCCTCCGGAACTGCAAGACGCCGTTTGTGATCGCGGCCACAAAGATCGACCGGATCCACGGCTGGCGGATCAACAAGGACGAGCCTTTCCAGTCCACGTTTGCCAAACAGAACGAGCGGGTGAGAAACGATATCGAGACAAAGACCTACGAGATCGTAGGCAACCTCTCGGACCTCGGCTTCTCCGCGGACCGGTACGACCGGGTCTCGGACTTCCAGCGCAACCTCGCCATTGTTCCCGTGAGCGCCCACACGGGCGAAGGGATCGCGGACCTCTTGATGATCATGATAGGTCTTGCCCAGCGGTACATGGGCGATGCCCTCAAGCTCTCGGTCGAGGGCCCGGGCGAGGGGACCGTGCTCGAAGTCAAAGAGGAGCGGGGCCTTGGGACAACGCTCGATGTGATCCTGTACAACGGCACGCTCAGTGTGGGCGACGAGATCGCCATGGCAACCCAGGACGATGTGGTGACGACCAAGGTCCGCTCGCTCTTAAAACCCCGGCCCATGAAGGAGATTCTTGTCGAGGACCGGTTCGAGCGCGTGAAGTCTGTTGTCGCAGCATCGGGGATCAAGGTCTCGGCCCCGAACCTCGAAAAGGTGATCGCCGGCTCGCCGCTCTTTGTGGTCCGGGGCAATATGGACGAACTTTCGGCCCGGATCAGAAAGGAGATGCAGGAGATCCACGTGAACCTCGCGGAAGAAGGGATCGTGATCAAGGCTGACACGATCGGAGCGCTCGAAGCGCTCTGCAAGGAACTGGAGGCAAAGCAGATCCCGGTGATGCGGGCGCAGGTAGGTCCGGTGAGCCGGCACGATCTCATTGAGACCGAGACAAGCAAGAACGCGATGCTCCGCGTGCTCCTCTCGTTTAACACGCCCATCCTGCCGGACGCGGCCGAGATCATCAAAGACCCGCTCTATACGCAGGTAAAAGTCTTCTCCGGCCAGGTGATCTACCAGATTATCGACCAGTACGTGGAATGGCGCGACGAGCAGAAACGGATCGCGGAGAAGGCCCAGTTCGAGCACGTGATGATGCCGGCAAAGATCCGGCTGATGCCGGACTGCGTGTTCCGGCAGAGCAACCCGGCAGTCGTGGGGGTGCGGGTGCTGGGCGGCAAGCTCCGGCCCGATGTGGATCTCGTCACGCGTGACGGGAAAAAGATGGGGCACCTAAAGACCATCCAGCTCCGGCAGGAGACGATCCGCGAAGCGGACGAGGGTCTTGAAGTTGCCGTTGCCATCGAGGGCGTGACCATCGGGCGTCAGCTCAATGTGGGCGACGATCTCTTAGTCGACCTGCCCGAGCGCCACGTGAAAGTGCTCGAACGCGAGATGATGAAGACCCTCAACGTGAGCACGCAGGAAGTGCTTGCGGAGTTTGTCGCGATCCGGCGCAGGACCGAGCCCTTCTGGGGCAAGTGATCGTACGGATCCGGGAGACGCGAGGATTTAATAGCGTACCGGTATAATTAAGTGGGTACTTCACGTGCACAGGCGTACATCATCGCCCAGGGGCCGGAGAGTGAACCGGGCCGCCCGAAAATTTTCGGGCAGTTCCCGGGATGATCCATAAGGTGAATCAAGCATGGTTGAGTTAAAAGTCGTAGTGTCAGACCCGAAAACCGGCCGCGCCTACAATGTCGACGCCGGTACCGGCGCCGCAGGCGCGATTGTTGGAAAGAACATCGGGGACGAAGTGGACGCCGGCCCGCTCGGGCTTGCAGGCTATAAGATCCTCATCACCGGCGGTTCCGACCAGACCGGTACCCCGGCACGGAGAAGCCTGCCGGGTGCAGGAAGAAAGCAGCTCCTTCTTGCGGAAGGCGTCGGGTTCCACCCGAAGATGGAAGGCGAGCGCAAGAGGAAGATGATCCGCGCCCACCAGATCACCCCCGAGTTCGTGCAGGTCAATGCACGCGTGACCGCGTACGGCGAGAAGACCCTTGACGAGCTCTTCCCCAAGGTCGAGGGCGCCGAGGGCGAGAAGAAAGACAAGAAAGAGAAGAAGACCCGGAAGTAATTCCGGGAAATACTTTTTTCGCGCTGTTGTTTTTATACCGGTTCTCCCGGGTACGCCCGCGTGTCTGTTCCGGCACGGTCCTTTGCCGGGGGTCCCGGTTCGAAAGGCTCTTGTGACGCGGTGCCGATCTTCACGCACGGCCCGGGGCAGGAGATGAGATGGTGCGCACGCGTGATGAGCGGATACGAATCACGACCGATGCCGGGGACCGGGCAGAAGCGTCAGCCCCGGTGATCGTCTCGGCGAGCCGTGCCACCGATATTCCCGCCCGCTATGCGGACTGGTTTTTTGCCCGGCTCCGGCGCGGGCATCTCGCGTGGAAAAATCCGTTCTCGGGCCGGGTGCAGTACGTATCGTTTGCAAAGACCCGGGCGATCGTATTCTGGACAAAAAATCCCGGCCCGGTGCTTCCCCTGCTGCCGCTCCCTGACGAACGCAGGATTGCGTATTATTTCCAGTTCACGCTCAACGATTACGGGCCGGAGGGTTTCGAGCCCGGCCTGCCGGCGCTCGATCAGCGGATCGCGGTGTTTCAGGAATTATCGCACCGGATCGGAAAGGAGCGGGTGGTCTGGCGTTTCGACCCGGTGGTCGCGACAGAAAACCTTGGCGTGGACGAACTCCTTCTCCGGATCCGGTACATCGGGGACCGGCTCGCGCCCTTTACGGAAAAACTGGTTGTTAGTTTCATCGATATTATGCGGTACGCGTCTGTTGCCCGGCACACCGCCCCGCACGGGATCCGGGAGCTTTCGGGCGACGAGATGGACGCGTTCGCTGCGGGACTCTCCCGGCTGAACCGGGCGTGGGGCCTTGCCCTTGCCGCCTGCGCGGAGGAGCGGGACCTGTCCGCGTACGGGATTGAGAAAAACCGGTGCATCGATGGCGGGCTTCTTGCCCGGCTTGCCCCGGATGATGCAGAGCTCGCGGCCTGTCTCCGGGCGCACCCGGGAAAAGATCCGGGGCAGCGAAGGGAGTGCGGGTGCAGTGCGGCAAAAGATATCGGGATGTACAACACGTGCCCGAACGGGTGCGTGTACTGCTATGCGAACCGGAGCCCGGTATCGGCGCGGGAAAATTTTACCCGGCACGGCCGTGCGCCGGAGGCCGAGCTGATCACCGGGGAAGTCGTGCCGGGAAAGGGTGAACGGGCGGCCGGGCCGGGGCAGGAACGGCTTTCCTGATCCGGTCCAGCCCTGCAAAATTATACTCCCCCAACGCCAACATCATCCTATGGACACCCGGTTCTGCGTGCATTACAAGGGCGACGGGTACCCGCCTTCCAACCGGTACTGCCGCGAGTGCACGGTGGCTCGTGCGGCCTGCGATGCGCTCTGGGCCCGGGTTGTCGGACTATCACAGTCAAATAATGGCGGTGCGGTCATGCTCGCCGGGACCCGGGCGGCGATGTACCCGCATCCAGAGAACCACGACTTCGTCCGCCTGAAGATCAACTGCTGCTGGAACCTGCCAAAAGAGGATTTCCTGTACTTTATTGCAACCGGCCATGCCGGGATGGGCCGGAAAGGTCACCGTGACGATCCTAAATCCTCGCCGAGCATGACCCGGCAGGAGCCGTACGTCCAGGCAATTGCCGCGGCGCTTGGCGGGGACGAATGCACAGAGATTCGGAACGTGCGGCGGGTGCAGAAAGGATTGCGGAGTATCTCCGGAACCTGAAATTGCTGCCGAAAAAAAAAATTGTGCGGCCCGTGGTCCGGCCTATGTACAGTTCCTGAACACGTAGAGCACGGTGCCGTTCCGGTACCTGATCGTATCCGTGTCGCCATAAGAAGCCGAACCTGCGCCTTCAGGGAGGTTCGTGCTGTAGTGGGTCACGATCTTTGTCACCATATTCGCCATGTATTCCGCGGTCATGATGCCGTGATACCGGAGGCTGAGTGTCGGCCCGGCATCGGGGCACCAGTCGCAGTCTTTCGGGGCATCGGGATGCGTGCTGGTGCGGCAGCGGCTGCCAAGGTAGTTTATATCATACCCAATGCCTTCGATTATCCAGCCGTCCTGTACGAGCGTCCTGACCCGGCAGGAATCCTGGAAAAGTGCTGCGGTTTCTGAGATATTTTCTTTTGTCCAGCCGCAATCGTACGCCATCTTCCACTGGTCGTCGGTGAGGATGAGCGGGATATTCGAGGTGTTGACGGCCGCGTTCATGGATGCGGTGACCGGCGCTGCATTCCCGTCATCCGGCTGCGGTGTCGTTCCCGGGGCCGTACATCCCGCGGCAAGTATGGCAAGTACGATGAGGAATCCGGCAAAGAGCATCCCGCGAGTCATGTGAGGTACTGGAACGTGCGGGATGAAAGGAGTTATTCTTTGTATTTCTTTGTTTTTTTGTTCCAGAAAACCGTTTTCCCGTTATTTTGTGCAGGAAAATTTTCACTCAACGCCACGTTTATGCCCGGCCGGTAATAACAGAAGGATCAGGCAGACCTGCATGGAAGTACCGTTAAACGGGCCTTTTATGCATGCATACCTATCCTGCCGGCACCGGACAGGGAGTCATATGGTGTTTTTCCGCGCCGGCAGGGGGTACGATCTGCTTATCGTGGAACCGGCCGGGTCCGGTACGGATCTGTCCCGGGGCAGCCGGGTTCCCTGCCCTCTCGTGTGACCGGCCGCGGGAAACCGTGCGGCCCGTTCCTGTTTTGTTACCCGTTTCTCTTTGTGGTTTTAAGCGTGGACCCGCGGTTTTTCCTTCCTGCCCGGGCGGGCATGGCGCAACAGTGATAATCCTCTGCGGTACAAGGCTTCGTAACGGAGCCTTTCATGACCGAACCACATACCGGCACCCCCCAGCGGGACGCGAACACCCGCGCCATCATCACCCGGATCCCGGCCGGGATGGTAACGCCCGACGATCTCGAAACAATAGCCCGCACGGCCCGGAAGTACCGCGTGCCGATGGTCAAGCTGACCTCGGGCCAGCGTATCCTTCTTGCCGGGATCGCGCCGGAGGATGTGCCCGCCGTTGTCCGGGAGCTCGGGCCGCTTGCCCAGCCGGAGGCGGCGCCGTGCGTGAAGTTCGTCCAGGCCTGCCCGGGCACGGAGGTCTGCCGGTTCGGGAACCAGGATGCTATCGCGCTTGCCCGGGCCATTGACGGGCAGTTCCGGCACCGGCATTTCCCGGCCAAGGTGAAGATCGGGGTCTCGGGCTGCCCCCGCTGCTGCGGGCAGAGCCACACCCGGGACTTCGGGATCGTGGGATCGAAGCAGGGCTGGGCGGTGCTCTTTGGGGGAAACGGGGGCACGAGGCCGCGGTTCGGCGACCTGATTGCGCAGGGCCTTTCGGGTTCCGAGGTCCTCGACTGCGTGCAGCGCATTGCGGAATATTACCGGGCGCACGCACAGCACCACGAGCGGACGGCGAGGTTTGTGGAGCGGGTGGGCTTAGAGAAGATCCAGGAGGATGTGGTGGCGATGATGCCGTATGTGGGGGTGGAGTAAGGGTGTATCTTAAAATATACTCTTTCATTTTTTAGAACTTGTAATAATAAGCAAATCTCTTGAGATAAAAAAGAAGATTTAATAGTAATTGATCTAAATGGAGAGATAATAATAAGGAGAATTTTATGGAGTTCAACATTCGAACATCTGAACTAAATGTCTCTCCAGAAGAGCGGGACCTCTTAACAAAATTAGGAGTAGCTTTAGATAAATTATCCGACAAAGATAAAGAAAACATAGAAAATATTCTTGCATTTAATTTAAGTTCTGCAAATAATAAAGCATTCGTGGAAGAAATTAGAAGGTCTCTTGCATCTAATTTAAGCATATATCTGGAAATCTCGTGCTCTGCAATATTTTTAAATATAATATCACAAACGTATCTGCTCGAAAATTTTTTAAATAAATTAAATGAAGAGAAAATATTGTCAAGTAAGTCAAAGCCATTTTTACTTAATTTGTCGGCGAAATATGGTATTTTTTTACGAGCAATTACACGCCAGATTGATAATCCCTTAAAATGGATGCGAATAAGAAGCAATATTCTACTTGACGATGATAATGTGTATATCCAAACAAAAATTACACGGAACGATTCTGAATTATTTATCTTTAATATTCCTCTAGAAAACACCCTTATTTTTGCAAATCATTTTGTCCAGAGAACACTTGATGTATGTAAAAAAACAGATAGAGAACATATATTAGAGATCTCTGAGGGGCAAATAAACACATTGGCAGAAAAAATTGAAGAATTAAAAATTTTTTATCAAACAGTGAAAAATGAGACAGACATCACAATAACGTCAGACAAAAATAAAAATACCGAATAATAATTTACGCGAATTCCATGACATATAATAAAGATTCAGGAGGGATTAATGGTCAAAAAGGATATTCCTACCAATCGGTATTAGCGCTATATTATTTAATTGTGAAAGAATCTCGGGAAATTGAATGGGAATGCGATGGGGAAGATTTTACTGTAATTAATGAGGAAGACTCATATAAGAGTATTAATTTCATCCAAGCAAAACATCAAAACACCGGTTCATTTTCATTAGCCCAATTTAAAAATGAAGTATTCCCCCAGTTTTGGAGAGCTTTTTTATCTGGGGTTAGGGAACATTCTGAAAAATTAATTTGTTGTACTTTAGTTACAGATATTGCACAAAACCATGATTTGAAAGTATTTGGTGATGCTGGCAAAAAAATACGGGAATCTGGATGGAGATTATCAGATGTTGAAAAATCCACACAAACCATTAAACATTATTTTCAATCAATGAGGAAAGGAAAAAAACCTGAAGACTTCAAAAGATTTTTATTTGGTTTAAAAATAATTGATAAATTTACTGCAGATCAAATGCAATTAGAAATTGCAAACTATCTTAAAGATTGTGGGGTGTCGGGACCGAAATCAAAGATCCGCGAAATGCTTCAATTTATTGTTGAAAAAGATCAAGGATTAATCACAAGAACAGAACTTGAAAATTTAGCAGGAAAACGATTATCTCGTATAATCACGGGGGAGTTATCAGCCCCACCTTCAAAAAATGAGATATCCTCTGCTTTACTGTCATTGTCAAGAATTAAACAAACATACTGTGAGACCCCCTCAACTTTCCCAGATAAAGACACGATGTATAGAGATCTCACAACATCGGTATTTACTACAACGAAAGTATTAGAGGGTGTAATAACCAATTCCTCAAAATTTAGTGTAACTCAACAAGATATAGACCAATACATTAGTATTACTGTATCTGATCGACACCATATTGAGGAAGAATCTAAAAAAATTGTTGATCTCGAAGAACAATTGTGGATTTCAAAAACAAAATTTAAACAAAGTCTCTCATCAATTGAAAAAACATTTAGTTATTTCGAGATTGAGGAAGATCAATCATGATTATTAGTATTGAACGATCTTTCCAATATCCGCAAAATATTAGGGATATAGATCAAATTTACAAACAAGTCTCTCAAAATTCAAATTATACGATCGTAAAATACTTGCCGAACAATTTTATTTCATTTCACATGAACCCTTCACAAAAGTTATTTAGATTGCATCAGGATGGGCGTATTTTTATTGAATGTGCAACAGAAAAAAATGAGTGCATTGGTAATGTAGTTGAATTATTTCAACAATTAGAGGATTTCACAAATAATAATTCCACGTTGGTAAATGAAAATCAATTAAATCCGTCTTTCATTATCAATATAATTGGAGTATCTGCAACAGCCCTTTTTTGGGAACTTCATGGGGATATTGAAAAAATCGGAAGATCTATATCGCGAAATTCAGAATTAAGAACCTATGCGAACCCAAATTTTAATTCAATCTCAATCAGAATTGAACCGAATTAATTAAGCTTGCCCTTAAATCACATGTCCCACATCCACGGCATCTCCGGCAGCACGAAATATCTCCTGAACGGCACACGGCCCGTCAACGGCAAAAGGTTTGAGACGCTCGACCAGATGCAGCACTTTTACGATCATTACGATGAGATCCTGGCCGATACGAGAAACACTGTGGCCCGGCGGGAGGACGAGACCATTGCCGGCCTTGGCCTTGAAGAGACCCGGCTTGCTGCGGAGCTCAAAGAGGGAATTACCCGGCAGACGCGGATTGTCGATAAGGAAATTGGGGAGTTCGACCACATGCGGTATGCAGCGGACGGCATCTTCTCCCGGATCGGGTTTTCCGCAAAGTACTGGATTGCGGTTGCGCTGCGAAACCATCACATCAACAGTCCGTACTCCGGGCTCTCCGTCCAGCTGGATCATGTCCGGTACGATAAACGGCATCGTGCCGAATACAGACAGGCAGCCATCGACCGGGAGTGCGGCACGGTTGTCCGCTCGTACGCGTTTTTGAAGGAAAACGAATCGTTTCTTGTTGGGGCGCAGGGAGAGGAGTACGTGATCCGCGAACTCTCGCAACTGCCGGACGAATTCCATGTGATAAACGATGTCAATCTCCGGTTCGCAAAAGCGATCTACTGGAGAAAACACAACGAGTACATCAAAACCTGCCAGATCGATCACATCGTTGCCGGCCCGACCGGGATCTTTTTGCTGGAGACAAAAAACTGGAAACGTTCCGATATCGGAACCAAATCCGACAAACTCATCCACCAGGTACAGCGGGCCGGTCTTGCCCTCTGGTACTTTACCAAGGATTACTACCGGGGAAATAATGACCGGCCCCGGGTCCGCAGTGTTGTTATCTCCCTGAAGGGTTCCAGCTCCGGCCGGTATCTCGATCAGTATATCGATATTGTTACACCGGGAAGAGCGTGCGATTATATCCGGAACCGGCAGCCGGTGCTTTCGCAGGAAGATGTCAACCGGTTTATCAGGATTCTTACCCGGTCGTAACCGCAGTCTGCCACCAGGCAGATATTGCGGGCCCGGCTTTCTGAGAGTATCCTGAACCCTTATGCATCCCGGAATTCCGATATCTGCCGTGTGCCCGGATCAGTATCCTCGAACGGATAATTCTTGTACATCGGCACGGTATCCGTGTAATGCCGTTGAGCTATTTTGAACCCGAACTTCTGGTAAAAGCCGGCCGCTTCCGGTTTTGAGTCCACGGTCATGAAACGGCACCCGACATACTCAGAAATCCGGCAGAAAATAATCAGGACCTTGAGCAGCATGTTCGTGCCGATATCCCGCCCCCGGTAAGTATCATGCGTAGCCAGCCGGGCGATCTTCATTGCCGGGTACCGGGCATAGGGGTACCCGTGATCGCTGTCCGATGCGGCAATTGCCTTTGTCTCGATGCAGTCGTTGACCAGCGTAAAAAATCCGACAACCTCATCGTTATAGATCGCGAGCCTAGTTACTGAGAGTTTCTTTTTCTGGCTCGAAAGGGCATCCTCTGTTAAAAATTCATACAGATCTGAATCCTCGCATAAAAATGATGACAGGTCGCTGCCGTCATGGAGAATTTCAAACTTCAGATCTTCAAAAGAGATATCCATTATAATCTGGTTTTTCTTGCCAGATATGCCGCCCTGCGTGCCAGTTCGCGGCCCTCAGGCGTATCGTAATGCGACGGATTTTCCATGTACCGGTGGAATTCCCGTGCATCCTCACCATCAAGGACAAGTCCCAGTTCAATCGGCTTTGCCATCTTCATCCCCCTTATTATGCGGGAAGGAAACTGCTTTACTTTCCTGCCCGGTCGGACATTGTCCGACATCTGACTCTTATTTTATCCTTTAATGATTTATAGATTATTCACTTATGACAAAAAGAACGAACTGATTATACCGTTGGACCTGAATATTTTCACCCTTATTCTCAGATATTTTTGCCATTGGCCGGGAACGCCATAACCGGTTCTCACTTCGCATGAAACCCCCCTTCCAAACAATACACCGACAACTTCTCCACCGTTCCCTCGGCCTCGCACCGGCCCCGCATGTCGCAGGCCGGGCACATCTTCTGCCCGAGATCTTTTTTGTCGATATTGAGCGTGCCCCGCTGCTCGTGGAGATCGTAGAGCAGCTTGAGGTACTTGCCCTCTGCAATTCTCGGGATCGCATCCTTTTCTGCGAGACCCTTCCACTCGTACAGCCGCTTGCCGCCTTTCTCTGAGTTGCACGACCGGCAGACCCGGATCGCGTTGTCGGCAATATCCGGGCCGCCGCAACACCGGGGCAGGATGTGCTCGGTCGTGAGCGGCATGGCGTGCGCCCCGCAGTAGATGCATGCGTCCGGGTTCTCGTGCTCATGGAGCCATTCGCGGATCGTGGACGACCACACAATCTCCCCGTCCCGGAGTTTGGTAAACCGGCTCATCTGGAAGGCCCGGGCATTGCCGAGCCCCGCGGATTTCGAGATCAGTTTTGCGTACTGCCAGAAGATCTGGTCGCGGATTGTTTTTACTGCGGGTGGCGGCATGGTTAATTTCCTGTCGTGGCGGTGGGCCGATAAAAGTATCGGAGGGTTCGGCAATAAAGCCCGTATCCTCTTTCTTTTAATATCCGCGTCCCTTCCTCTGATCCCCTCAGAGATCGTCCCTCCAAACAAGCCTAAATACGCTTGCTCCGGATCCGCAGACCTCCGGTGTAATTTTCAGAGAATAACCGGGTAATTCCCGGAAACTGACTTGCTTTTTGGCGAAACTGACTTACCGGATCCGAAAAACCGGTGATCCGGCGGGGGCCCCTCCGTCGGAGAAGTAGATCTACGAGATCGTATCTCCCTAAAGTCCGGATCGTACCCCCAAAACAGGCCTTCTTTTCATTTTCCGCGTGCCACCTTCCAATTAAAAATTACCCGGCCGTGCAAACGCTGCTATAAGCTGATATTTTGTTACGACGTGAAACTGCCCGAAAAATCACCAATTCATGTCGGTTTTGGGTCGAACGCTGTCGGATCGGGGCCTGGTGCCCGGGATCCTGCCCCCCATGCTCCGTCGGAGAATGCGGTTTGCCGGATCGTATCTCCCCCGGGGTCCAGATCATACCCCCAAAACCGCCCTTCTTTTCATTTCCCGCGGGCAAGGGTCCGTCAAACGGGAGATCCGCCGCCCAAAAGCGTACATTAGGGTTTTACAGCGCCACAATTCTCGCGTATTCTTGCAATCGGGCTGCAAATTTAGCGTATCTCCCAAACGCTGTGTAAAACTGCACCATTTTTGCCCCCTTTTTGTGGCCCGGCCTTCCTGCCCGGGGAGATTCTCCGTCGGAGAAGCACATGCCCGGAACTGCAGGCCGTATCCCGGTTTTTCGTGCCCGACAGTTTTCCCCGGTCTCTTTCCCAATCTTTAAACCCCAAAAAAAAGAAAACCGGGACATATCCGCGGGGTACCGGTCATGGGATTATGTGGAGCCAGGACAAAAAACGGGATCATCATTGTCAGCCTGCCCGAACACATCGATCATGTCGAGGCGCTGTCGCTTGAAAAAGAACTCCGGGAATATGTTGCCCGGGAACCAAAAGCCCTGCTCTGCGACATGTCCGGGACCAAGTACGTATCGAGCTCGGGGCTCCGCGTATTCCTTGCCACCGGGAAGATGGCAAAGGCCGCGGGCGTCCGGTACGGGTTTTTCGGCCTCACCAAATTTGTCGACCACATCTTTCTCATGTCCGGGTTCTGGAGCCTCTTTTCCCTGTACGATTCCGAAGAATCCGCGGTCCGGGCGCTCTCGCAATAACAGAAGAGATCTGCGGACCGCATCGTGCGGCTCCGGGGATCCGGGGCATAACGCCCGGCCCCGGTTTTTTAGTACACCAGCAGGAAGTACGCCATCGCGGTCGTGAGAAACGCACCGATCAGGAGAATGACCGCGACCGGCAACAGAAATCCCATCATCCCGTTGACCGTGAACGCGAGCTGCGAGATCCTCTGAGAACCAAAGACCACGATCCCCCGGCACCACGCGGTCACGCCGGCCGATCTCGCGGTCACGGCATCGGCAAGGGCCGCGGAGAGCGCCTCGTCCACGAACGGGTAGAATTTGTCCACGCCGACCTTAAGGCCGACCTGGTTGCGGCCCGAGACCGTATTGACCACATGGGTATCGGTCGTCATCACCTCGCACTCGTCAACGCGGGCAAGCAGCCGTTTCCGGATCTCGTCCCGGACCCCGGTCTGCATGTTGTTCCCGTCAAAGAGCACGTACGCGGTGGTCCTGCCGCCCGCAACAATCACGAGCACCTGCACGCCGAGATCGCCAAAGCCTTCCTGCCGGGAGAACGGCAGAACCCTGGCCGCATAGCCGGCCGAGAACGGCACCTGCTCGGCCTGAGCCATAATAGAGTACGCCTGCTCGGCCGCCCCGAGATATTCCATGGCAAGCTCCGTTGCCGGGTACACGCCGTCCGATACCACCTCCAGGCAGTTGTGGGCGTCCACGAATCCCGCGTGCCGGAAATATTTCTCGCCGGTCTTCATGATCGAAAAACCCACGGAAAAATCGAGGTCCTCGGTCACGAGCGGCGACCGGGTGGCAACGATGATCGCGGTGTCGCCAAACGCCTGCCCGAGCACGTCCACCGAGCCGCACCGGAACCGGGCCGGCGCCGTGCAGCCCGCGTTCCCGTACGCGGTCGGCCGGGCCGCGATGATGGTCCCGCCCAGTTTTTTAACCTCGTCCTCGTCCACCGGGTTGAAATCGTGCGAGGCCGAGCCGTGCATCACCATCGAGGCGTTCCCGAGCATCCCGTGCAGGATCTTTGGCATGTTGCTCCCGCCGACCTCCCCGAGCGGCCCGGGGTGGACGTTTGGGATCGTAATAAAGATCTCGTCCTTTCCCTCGCGGGCGAGAGCAAGCGAGACCTCGGGAACGACTACGCGCTCGCCAATGCTCCGGAAAAAGTCGTCGAGCTTCTTGCTCCCTTCCGAGAGGTGGGCGAGAAACGCGTTTGCCAGTTCGAGCGGCCCTACCTTGAAGTTCGCCTTCATCGGGCGCTCGATCACGTTGATGAAGAGGAGCACGCCGATTGCAAACGTGACGTGCAGGATGATCGAGAGCTGCACGAATGCAAGGCCCAGAAACGGTGCGGCAAGGGCGACTGCAAGGCCGGAGTGCAGGAGCGCCGGCACCATGACCCGGCGGAGGTGGAAGTCGACGACCGCGGCGAGAAGCAGCATCCGGAATGCAAAGACGAACGCGAGCGAGACCGCAAAGAAGACCGGGTAGGACGAGGCAAAGAAGAGGATGGGCGAGAGCGAGATAAAGAGCACGATCACAAGCCCGATAGCGGCAGTCAGGCCCGACCAGCCGTACGAGAGCTTCCCGCCAAAGACCCGGGCGAGCCGGGGCGTCAGGGCGAGCGCCGAGATTGCCGGGAGAAGATATGCGGCAATGGGGAAGAGGTTGGGGTGCGAAATGGACTTCCCGCTCCCGAGCATGGTCATGGCTTCCACGCAGCCCGAGAGGAGCACGATCACCGCGAACGATTTTATCCACGAGGGACTCGTTACGATATATTTCGAGAGCGCTTCGAGCCGGAGGTCCATATCACCGGACAAACAGGTCACGTCTCCTTGGGGAAAAAGCGGGCGGCGTCATTTAAGGGTATGTAGAAGGTCAGGGCATGTGAAGGTTTCCGCATCGTTTCCTCAAGCCTGATATCATCTCCCGTCCCACCCGGACTGGTATGAAGATCCTTGCCATTCACGGGAGCCCGCGGACGCTCCGGAGCACGACCCGGCAGCTTGTATCGTTTGTCCTTGCCGGGGCAGAAGATGCCGGAGCAGAGACCGAGATCATCGATCTTGCCGACCTCCGCGTGGTACCCTGCACTGGGTGCGATGCCTGTGCCATCAACGGCGTCTGCGTCAACGATGACGATCTCGCAGGTCTCGTGGCCCGGATGAAGGAGGCGGACGCAATAATTTTTGGCTCACCCGTGTACATCGACAACGTGAGCGGCCAGATGAAGGTTTTCTTCGACCGGCTCGCGGATGCCATCCATTACCAGCAGCTTGCCGGGAAATACGGATGCTCGGTTGCAACAACCGCCGAGTCCGGCGGAGACGAAGTTGTCGCGTACGAGAACCATGTCCTCAACTATCTCGGGGCCGTTTCAGTCGGCGACATGAGCATTGCGCTCGGCACAAACCCTGCGGCCCTTGCAGATGCGGAGCCTGCCGCCCGGGCGCTCGGGAAAAAACTCGTGGCAGCGGTCCGTGATGGTTTCTCCGATCCGGCGCAGGAAGCGGCAATCGCCGGCAACCGTGCGTACTTTGCCGCGATCGTACAAGAGAACCGGGACTTCCGTCCCGATGAATATGCCCGGTGGGAAAAGGCCGGCTGGCTGTAAGCGACCGTTTACGGGAAATTCCGGCTGGCACTGTTCGGGACGGCGATCTCGAACCGCGCTCCTTTTCCCTGTATGCCGGTTTCGTGGATGGATATCCCGGTTATGGCCAGGATATCCCGGGACAAAAAGAGGCCAAAGCCGGTGTTGCTGCCATAGCCTTTCTCGAAGATCTTCTCTTTCTTGTCGAGCGGGACACCGATCCCGTCGTCCTCGATCGTGATGACGATCCGGTCCTCTTCACGGGTACACCCGACCACGATCCGGGTAACCTTTTCCCCGTGGCGCTGGGCGTTCTCAAAGATATTGGAAAAGACCTTGCCGATCATCGGGTCGGCAAAGATCTCGGCCGTACCGCAGCTGCAGGTGGTGGCGATCCCGGGGAGTTCTGCACCGGCAACCAGGTCGGCGATCCGGTGCCAGGCCGGGGCCTTGATCCCGAGCTCCTGGTAGGTCCGCATGAACCCGAGCTGGTGCCGGATGGTCCGGATCGATCCCTGGACTTTGGCAAGGAAGTCCTGGACGATCGGGTCGGGCGGTCCGGTGAGGGCAAGCCTGAGGTATCCTTCCATCACGGTGAGCTGGTTTGAGACATCGTGGCGCGTGATGTTGGAAAGGAGCTGGAGTTTCTTTGAGGTCTCTTTAATCGCATCTTCCATGCGTTTGCGTTCGGTGATGTCCCGTGTGATCCCGAGCACGCCGTAGATCGCGCCACTGCTGTCCATGACCGGCAGGATACGCTCGTCAAGCCAGTACGTTCCCCCCGGGAGACTGGTCACCAGCTCCTTCTGGACCGGGACGCGTTTCTCGATAACCTCCTTAAGCATGGCAAGGCGGGGGGAAGCCTCATCTCCGAAGAGTTCGGTCAGGTGCTTTCCGATCACCTCTTCGGGTTTCCTGTGCAGCAGGGCCGCTGCCGGGGAATTGATATACCGGAAATAGCCTTGTGTGTCCACGAAAACGATGAGATCCGGGGAATTTTCCGCAATGAGGCGGTACTTCTCCTCGCTCTCTGCCTGGGAAAGCTCGGCTGTTTTATTCTGCGTGATATCGACAAGCACACCGGAGTAGACCTGTTCGTCCCCGTGACGGACCGGGCTGGCCTGTGCCTGGAACCAGATAACTTCGCCGGAGGATTTTACAAAGCGCCCCTCGAACTGCCACGTGCTGTGGTCTTTGAGCGCCGCATCGATGGATGCAACCAACTCCTTTTTGTCATCGGGATGGACATGGTCAATGAACCATGCAAGGAAGTTATCGGATGTTTCCGGGGCGCCGAAGATCTCCCGTGCACGGCCGCCATAATACGAGATGCCCCGGCTCCCGTCCGCCCGGGCGTAGAACTGGTACACCAGTCCGGGGATCGTGGCCGTGATCTCCTCGAGCTGCTGCCGGTTCTCTGCAATTTTCTTCTCGGCCTCTTTCCTCGCCGAGACATTGACCCCAAAACCGGTAAAGTATTTTTTACCGTCTATCTCAAGCGGGACTGCCGTAAAATAATACCAGGCTTTGCGTCCGTCCCGTAACGTCAGTTCGGTCTCCAGATCGGCAAATCCCTCCCGGAATGCCTGCTGGAGCTTCCCGCGGAAGACCGCTGCAAGGGACTCATCGTCCGCAAACCAGTCCATCAGGTGCATTCCGGCGAGTTTTTCATGTGGACAGCCGGTTGCAGTCTCGTAGTACCTGTTCCAGCGGACAAGCCGCAGGTCTTCGTCATAGAGGTACAGCAGGCCCGGCACGCTGTCGATCACGGCATCGGTAAAAAGCCGCTCCTCCCGGAGGGCTGCTTCGGTGCGTTTCTTTTTTACCACCTGCCAGAGGCCCTGGGCGAGCAGGAGCAGTTCCTGTGCATCCCGCTCTGTATAATCGGACTGCTTGTTTGCCACGCCGGCGACAAGCACCGCGTGACCGTCCTCGATGAGCGGGACGCCCAGGAACCGGGCGATCTGCGGGTGGCCTTCGGGCAGCCCCTTCTTTTTGGGATCGGGGGCCGGGTAATCGTTGGTGATCACGGTACGGTGGCTGCGGACCGGCTCGCCCCAGAGCCCGGCACGTGCGGTCGGATACACGAGCGGCAGGTTCCCGTTCGGGAGATTTTCCAGCGCTTTCTTTGACCCGGCAACCATCGAGATCTCGCTCTCGTCAGGACTCACGAGAGCAATGTAGCCGAGCGGGCTTGACGTGACGACGCCTGCCCCTTCGACTGCCGTTGCAAAGAGTGCCTGTTCGCTCTCATGCTCGTTCTTGTAGATCTCCAGGAGGGAGCGGAGCCGGGCCTCGCTCTCCCGGAGCCGGGCCTCGTTCTCTTCCAGTTCCCCGTACTGCCCGCGCAGTTCCTCTTCAGCTGCCGCGATCTGCTCGTACGCTCCTTTGAGTTCAACCTCTTTTTTCTTGAGGTCCGTGATATCGTGGAGGATCCCTTCGACCCCGAGCACGTTTCCTGCTTCATCGTAATACTGGTGGCTGCTGGTGGAGACCGTGATCGGCGATCCGTTTTTGTGCCGGAGTTCGATCTCGGCGTTTTTCACCAGGCCCTCTTTACGGATCCCATTAAGGAACTCCTGGCGTTTTTCCTTGTGGTAATAAAATACATCCGCCACGTTTTTCCCAAGCAGGTCATCCTGCGAATCGTACCCGAGCAATGCCACGCCGCTCGGGCTGATCATCACGAGCCGGCCCTCGTTGTTGGTCCGGTATGCCACATCCTGGAGGTTCTCGACAAGGGAGCGGTACTTTGCCTCGCTCTGGCGCAGCTCCTCTTCCCGCTGCCGTTCTTCGGTCACATCGCGGATCGTACCGATGCTGGCCGGTTTTCCCCGGTACGTGGCGAGCCCCACGTTCATCATGATCCTTCGCGTACTCCCGTCCTTTGCGAGGAACCGGCATTCGTACACCTCGGGGATATCGCCTCCCGCGAGCCGGGCGTGGTGCCAGGCAACGACCCTCTCGCGGTCCTCGGGGGCGAGAACCTGTTCTATGGGTGCGTTCACCAGTTCCCCTTCAGCGTACCCCAGGATCCCGCAAAAACCCCGGTTGCAGAACACGAACCTGGCGTTCTGCGTGATGAAGATCCCGTCCTGGCTGTGCTCCACGAGCGTCCGGTATTTCTCTTCGCTCTCCTGGATCAGGTTCTCGCTCTGCGCCAGTTCGTCGTATTGGACCTGGAGTTCCTCGGCAGACGCGGCGAGCTGGGCGTTTGCGGCCCGGAGTTCGTCGTCTGCTTTTTTCCGGTCGGTGATGTCCCGGATCGATTCGATCGCCCCGATCTGCTCGCCCCGGTCGTTAAAGAGCGCGCTTGCGGTCCCCCAGACATAGAGTGGCGGTTTGTTGCGCCGTTCGAGCACAGCTTCTGCCGTGAGCGATGTCGGTGCGTGGATGGTGTACGTGTAGTGGCCGGTCTCGAAGTTCTTGTCGGGGGTGATGATGAGGTCGATGAGCATGCGCCGGCGCTCGCCATAGAGGGCGCAGGCATACTCGTAGTTGCCTTTTCCCAGGGCCTGCGATGCGGGAACGGACGTGAGCTCCTCCATGGCCTTGTTCCATGCAATGACCGTGCCTTTGGTGTCGATCGCAAAGGTGGCGTCCGGGAGGAAGTTGATGATGTCAGCGAGCCGCTTTTCCGATGCGGCCAGCGCCATTTCGGACTGCACCCGGGCGATCGCCTGCCGGAGTTTGTGGGCGAGCTCGGCGAACTGCGCCCGGGGATCGCCGCCTTTCTGGAGGTAGAAGTCAGCGCCGTTGTTGATCGCAGCGATCACGACTTCCTCGCGGCCTTTGCCGGTGAAAAGGATGTACGGGATGGAGCCGTGCAGGGCCCGGACCTCTTTTAAAAGGCCGATGCCGTCCATTCCCGGCATCTGGTAATCGGCAACGATCGCATCGAAGTGCATGGTTTTTAGTTTTTCAAGCGCTTCTTTTGCGGAGAGGGCACAGGTGACGGTAAAATCCCCGGTCTGTTCGAGGAAGAGCTTGCCGATCTCCAAAAGTCCCGGTTCATCGTCAACATAGAGGAGAGAGTACATGTGTTAAAAGCCCCCGGGTCACCCGTGCACGTATAAAGACTGGATGAGTGGCAATTGTCCGGTGATCGTTATGAATGTTACGAGTCCGTGCAGGCATATGCCATGCAGATGCGTCCGGCCGGGTCAGCGGTCGGCCGGGATCTCCGGCGATCCCCGGCAGAGCGGTTTTGCAAGGTGCCTGCGGGCGGTGGGCGGGACCTCGTACCAGCCGGCAGTGAGGGTCCGGGGCAGTTCATGGACTTCCGGGTCCTTTGCATGTGCCCCGCACTTCCGGCACTTGTAGCCCTTGCCCCTGCCATCGCTTGTCATGCGTTTGCCGCACGCGGTACAGACCGGGGCTTTTTGTTCCGTGTCCCGGGCCGGTGCGACAAGGCAGAATTTTTCCAGATTGATGCTCCCCTTCTTGTAACTGCCGGCAACGACGACATCGTCGCCCGGGACCAGCGCCCGGACGATCTCCCGGAAATTTTTCGTGGGCTCGTAGGCCATGCACCGGATCGTTGCCTCACCGTCGCGGATCGCAAACATGACATGGCCCCCTTCCCCGGTCACCGGCCGGCCGTCCACCATGCCCCGGACACAGTACGAGAGCCCTTCCCTGAGTTCACCGCATTTCCCGATAAGGAGATGCGAATCGGTCCCCTGGTTCGTCACCCAGATCTGTTCGAGCGCCGGTTTCTCGGAGTCGATAACGGAACGGGCCGTCATCACCCAGGCCGGGCTCTCGCCCCGGATCCCAAAGAGGACCGGGTCGGGGGTATGCGGCACGCAGACCACGACCCGGTTGGCAAAGTCCACGGTGTCCCACGTGTGCGGGAAGGTCGCTTCCTCGCAGGCAAAGAGACTCTCCTTGTCCACCTCCCGCTGCGTGCCCCACCGGGCCGGATCGCGGTATGCAAGGACTTCGTACGTCCGGTCGGGAAGAACGCTTGCAACCGCGGCAGTTGCGCCAACGAGTCCCCGCCGGTTCTTCCAGCCCCGGTACCGGGCGCCTGCTGCATCGAGGATAGCGACAGCTTCTTCGATCTCGCAGAAGTCCGTGACCGCTTTCTGGTAAAACGCCGGATCGAGCCGCTGCTCTGCCACGACCACGCCGGGGTTGGTCTTTTCGCAGGAGAAGTCGGCAAGCTCTTCGACAATTTCGCACGCGAGCCCGAAACCTTTCTCCGGGTCGCCCTCTGCATCGAGACAGACTGCCGCGTTCCCCCGGGTCTTGAACGTGACGTTCGGGTTGAGCCGGACAAGGCGGGCCTCGCGGACCCGCATGTGTTCGCGAATCAGCCTCCGGACAAGGACCGCCCCGAGGTACGTGGTACACATCCCCGCCGGTGAGTCCGTGTCATCGATCCCGATCAGCATGTCTATATTAATATATGGGAGCGCTCCATCCATTTGTAACAGCATGTCCCAGGATCGCCAGCTCCAGCTGGTCACCAGCGTGATGATCTCCGCAGGCTTTGCGGTATCGGAGAAGTTTACCCTCCGCCCGCGAAGCTTCGATCTCATTGCACGCAACAACGGGACCCTGATTGTGATAAAAGTCGTCACCCACATCGACTCGGTGAGCGAAGAGGCGGCCTTTGACCTGGACGCGATCTCGCGTCACCTGGGCGGGGTGCCTTTGATCGTGGGCGAGCGGGCGCGGGAAGCGGAACTCGAACGCGGGGCGGTGTACGTCAGGTACGGGATCTACGCGATCAGCGTCTCGACCCTGTACGATTATTTTGTGGAGAAGATCCCGCCGCTCGTGTACGCGTCGCCCGGCGGGCTGTACGTGAATATCAACGGCGACGCCCTGCGCGAGCTCCGGGAGCGCCGGAACATGTCGCTTGGCGATCTCGGGCAGGTGCTCGGTGTCTCCCGGCGCACGATCAGCAAGTACGAGAGCGGGATGGGGACGACGCTCGAAGTCGCCATAAAGATCGAGGAGTACTTCAATACGGGCGTGGTCGAGTCGATCGAGATCGTGCAGCGGGAGCAAAAAGAGGCCGCGCCTGCCGCACAGGAAACAGCCGCCCCGCCGGCCCGGGGGCACGAGCCGGGCAACCCGATCGAGTTTCTGGAAGAACTCGGGATCCAGCTCCACACGCTCCGGGGCGCACCGTTCCAGGCGCTCTTGACCTTTGACCGGCACACGATCCTGACCGGCTATGGCCCGGCGCAGAAAGTGGTAAAACGGGCAGCGCTTATCAGCAACCTCTCCACCATTGCAAAGAAGCATGCGATGTGCATTGCGCCCGACTTCCACCACGAAAAGAAGATCGGGCGGACGCTCATGATTGGCGAGGAGCGCCTCCATGCAATCGAGGACGGGTTCGAGCTCCTCGACATGCTCGGAGAGTAATTTTTCAGCTAACTTTATATAGAACCACAAACCACTTTTACTGCTAAAAGTGGTGATAATTTAATGTCACAGCAACTTGGAGGACAACCTATTCTTATTCTGAAAGAAGGCACGAACCGCACCCGCGGCCGCGATGCCCAGGGTATGAACATTACCGCTGCAATGGCAGTCGCCAGTGCAGTACGGACCACGCTCGGCCCCAAGGGTATGGATAAGATGCTCGTCGACACCATCGGCGATGTCGTCATCACGAACGATGGCGTCACCATCTTAAAGGAAATGGACATCGAGCACCCGGCCGCAAAGATGATGGTCGAGGTAGCAAAGACCCAGGACGACGAGGTCGGCGATGGGACCACCACCGCAGTCGTTATCGGCGGGGAACTCTTAAAGAAGGCCGAGGCACTCCTCGAACAGGACGTTCACCCGACTATCATTGCCGCAGGATACCGGCAGGCCGCAGAGAAGGCCCAGGAATTCTTAAAGGATATCGCATTCGATGTCAAGGCGACCGACAAGGCAATGCTCAAGAAGATCGCCGAGACCGCGATGACCGGCAAGAGCGCAGAGGCAAGCAAGGACAAGCTCTGCGACCTCGTTGTAAAGGCAGTCACCATGGTCGCCGAATCCGACGGCACCGTCGACACCGACTTTATCAAGGTCGAGAAGAAGACCGGTGGCAGCATCGATGACTCCGAGATCGTCGAGGGCGTCCTCGTCGACAAGGAGCGTGTCCACCCGGCCATGCCAAAGAAGGTCACCGGCGCAAAGATCCTGCTCCTCAACGCAGCAGTCGAGTTCAAGAAGACCGAAGTCGACGCCGAGATCAACATCACCCACCCCGACCAGCTCCAGGCATTCCTTGACGAAGAGGAACGTATGGTCAAGGGCATTGTCGACAAGATCCAGAAGAGCGGCGCAAACGTCCTCTTCTGCCAGAAGGGTATCGACGACATCGCCCAGCACTACCTTGCAAAGGCCGGCATCTTTGCCGTCCGCCGTGTCAAGAAGAGCGACATGGAAAAGCTCGCCCGGGCAACCGGCGGCAGCCTCGTCTCCTCGATCGACGCAATCAGCAAGGAAGAACTCGGCAAGGCCGGCCTTGTCGAAGAGCGCAAGGTCTCCGGCGAAGAGATGACCTTTGTCGAGCAGTGCAAGAACCCGAAAGCAGTCTCGATCATTGTCCGCGGCGGCACCGAGCACGTTGTCGACGAACTCGAGCGTGCCATCAACGACGCCCTCCGCGTTGTTGCGGTCGTTGTCGAGGACAAGAAGGTCGTTGCCGGCGGCGGCGCACCCGAGACCGAGCTCTCGCTTAGGCTCCGCGAATATGCGGCAAGCGTTGGCGGCAGATCACAGCTTGCCATCGAGGCATTTGCATCTGCGCTCGAGATCATCCCGCGCACCCTTGCAGAGAACGCCGGTCTCGACCCCATCGACATGCTCGTCGAGATCCGTGCAGCCCACGAGAAGGGCAAGAAGACCTACGGCCTTAATGTCTACGAAGGCAAGGTCATCGACATGAAGGCAGCCGGCGTTGTCGAGCCGCTCCGTGTCAAGACCCAGGCAATCTCGTCCGCTGCAGAAGCAGCGATCATGATCCTCAGGATCGACGATGTGATCGCCTCCTCCAAGTCCCCAGAGCCCGCAGGCGGCGCCGGCGGCATGCCCCCGGGTATGGGCGGCATGGGTGGCATGGGCGGAATGCCCGGCATGGGCGACTACTAGAGTCACCCCCCATAATTTCCCTTTTTCTTTTTTGGTTCGTTCTTTTGGCAGATGTTCCGGATATCCTGCCAGCCCGGTTTACAGGTGTCAGGGTTTTGCCAGGTGCCGGGGAAAAAGGCGGAACGATTCAGCACGGCAGTGTTCCCCGACCCTGCGATCCGGCGCGTTCCTGTGGGTTGGCAGACCCGTCGGGGAATAACTACAATTGCAGGAAAAAAAGCCTCTCCGGGAACAGAGGTACAGGAATCCGGTAACCCGTGTGATCCGTTGGGATCTGCCACAGCGGAACCTGCTGCAGGAAAAAGCGGGTATCTGTTCCAGGTGGATTTTTTTTTAGAAAATTACTCTGAAAAAAAAGAGTTTGGATGAACGGCCTAGCAGCCGGAGAGGGTACAGGGTTTCTTTACGATAATCGTTCCCGTAACCGTCTGGTTGTCGGAAAAGGCGTAGACATATGTCCCGGTATTCTCGCTGAACGAGTACATATACGATGCACCCGGGAGGATTCCCTCGGAGGTGAACATGCCGGTGTTGTTCCCGATCATCTTGATTGCATGGGTGACATTATCGTCATTGACCCAGGTGATCCCGGTACCCGGGAGCACGACATCCGTTGCCGGGGTAAAGCCGAGTTTGGTGATGTGGATCTTCGTGATCTGGCTTGCTGCAGTCGCGGTCGGGACGGCGGTTGCCGTTGCGGTGACATTCTCGGTCACGTTCGCTGCCGGTGCCGTCACGTTTGCAACAACGGTCCCGGTGGTGGTCGGGACGGTGGTGGCGATCGTGGTTGCAACCGTTGTTGCCTCCGTGGTAACTTCAGTGGTTACCGGTGCCGTGGTCTCTGTGGTGGTCTGTGCCGAAGGTGATGCCGTCTGGGTGCAGCCGGTAATTGCTACCAGCGCAACCAGAAGGATAATGAATCCCATGAGCAGCTTCATACGGAGTACATAATGAACTGCCCGGGATTTATAAATTTACCTTATTTATGGCCATATTTTGTCCCGATCCGGGAAACGAGAGTGAATTTCCGTTTATACCTGCGATCCGGCACGCCCCCTGCGTACCAGCGACAGGTTAATGCTGCCACGGGTTTACCCGTCCTTCATGAACGACCGGTTTATCGTCACGGATTACCGCACCGACTGCTACCACTGCCGGAAGAATGCAGACCAGCATATCGTTGCCGGCCCGAACCGGGCCGACGTTGCCTGCACGTCCTGCGGGGCGACCCGGGTCTTCGTACCCCTGATGGAAGAGGTTGACGAAGAAGGCGCTTTTAAGAAAGCCGGCCGCTGGCCGGTCTGGTCTCTTACCGCGGAAGCCGCGTGCCGGCACTGCGGTTTCCTCGGTCCCCACGATCTTACGGTCAGCTGCCGGACGATCATGGTCCAGTGCCAGCACTGCCGGTTCACGCACCTGTACCGGTTCGATCTCGAGTACCTTGCAGCAGACCCTTCGGGAAAAGAGCCCGCCGGGACTATTGACAGCCATTCTGGCACCTGCCCGTAACCACCGGTACCGGCAGACGCTTTTTATCCGGCACAGTACGCAGAGAGCGCCGGGTAGGTATTGGCATAGCATTCGAGGGAATCCTTAAGCCGGCCGGCAAGTTTTGGGTTTTTCGCGAGAAGGAAAAAGACCACTTCGTTATCCGTGACGGTGACCGGGCAGGTACCGGTGATCTTTTCGAGCAGCCGGCACCGTTTTTTTACAAAACCGTCGTGGCTGACCCGGGGGAAGTGCTGGTAGATCATCAAAATCGAATTCTCGTCCATCCGGTCGTGGATCTCCGCAAGTTCCTGCACGAGCAGGTGCCCCTTGTCAGCCTTTCCTTCCGTAAGGCCGGTATCCGGGTCAAAGAAGATCAGGGCTTTTTTCGGAAACGCGTCAAAGACGCTGCCCAGGTACGAGTCCCGGCCAGCGTGCGTGAACGGTTCGCTGCCGCAGATATCGATCAGGATCTTCTCGCCGGAAAAATAGTTGCAGACTCCTTCGAGGTATTCGCAATCCGCGGAAATTTCCTGGAGCCGTGCCAGCTGTTCGCGGAGTTTCTGGTTCTGGCTGCCGGCCTTTCCCGCTCTCATGGCACCGTCGAGATCGGTCTTTACCCGGCTCTTCTTTGGTTCCCCGCCGGTTCCCGCTGTCAGCATCGGGACAAATGCAAAACCTTCCAGCTCGGGAAGCGACTTCATGACGTGGCGCACCAGGTCGAACTTGAAGAGATCCCGCGTGTCCCCGAAATACTTCCGGTTCATAGTCCCTCATCCTGACAGGGAATCTTTCGGGCACTATTATAAAAGTTTTGGAATGCATCGCAGAAAACGGGCTCACCCGGAAGAGGTATTCCGGACCGGGCACGGCCCGGCGTAAAAAAACGCTGGTAAAAAATGAAAAACCGAAAAAATTACTTCTCTTCCCGGACCATGGCAATGGCTTTTTTCGGGCACTCGTTTGCGCAGATCCCGCAGCCCTTGCAGAACCGGAGATCGACGTTTAAGTCCTCATCGATCACGCCGTCCGGGCAGTACATCGAACAGAGCCCGCACGCATTGCACTTCTCCTTGTCCACGACCGGCTTAAAGACCCGCCATGTCCCGGTCTCTCCGGCTGCGCCCTCTTTTGGCCGGCTTATGGCAAGCCGGTCCTTTTTGGTATCCGCGCTCATGCGCTCATCTCCTTATACGCAGCCTCAGCCGCCTTGACGTTTCTCTCATCGGTAAACATCCCGCGGATCGCAGACTTTGCCGAATCGGCAGAGACGATTCCCATCTTCGCGAGCGCCCCGAGCACCGGGGTGTTGAGGATCGGGCTTCCCGCAACCACGAGGTTTTCCCTGAGCGCAATGCCGGTGAGATCCACGTTATAGGTCGAGTGCCCGGCAAAGTCCGGCTTGTGGGCGCTGTTGATGAAGACCCGGCCGCCTTTCTTTAAGCCGTGGAGCACATCGACCGTATCCATCACGCTCGCGTCGAGCACGACCACGAGGTCCGGGTCCCGGATCTGGCTGTACACCTTGATCGGGCGGTCGTCGATCCGGACAAACGAGACGATCGGCGCCCCGCGCCTTTCTGCGCCGTAGAACGGGCAGGCCGTGGCATATTTCCCGTCGTGGAGCGCTGCCATGGCAAGGAGCCGGGCCGCAGTAACGCCGCCCTGCCCGCCCCGGGAGTGAATGCGGATCTCAAACATGGGCGTTCACCCCGAACCAGAACTCTGTGCCGATACGACGTTTGCGGACGAACTCCGCGATGTCGTCGTACGTGACCTCCTGGCCGCCAAGGCCGGCGATCACGCTGAAGACATCGCAGTGGCATTTGGCCATGATCTCGTGGGCGACAATACCGCCGTACCCGAACGAGTAGTCCCGGTCGATCACGACAACATCCTTACCCGTAAGGTCCAGCTTCGGGAAGGGCCGGAACCAGCGCAGGCGCATCGAGCCGGCCTTTATCCCCTCTTTTCGCAGGATATCGATCGCTACTTCCGCCTCTTTCCCGAGCGTGCCCAGGGCAATGAGGATCACGTCCGCATCTTCGCACCGGTACTCCTCGACCGGCCCGTACTTCCGGCCAAACCGTTTTGCAAAGTCCGCCTCGGTTGCCGCGATCACTTTTTCGGAATCCCGGATCGAGCGCTCGATGTCCCAGCGGAACTTAAAGTGCTGGTCGGGGCCGGTGAGTCCGCCGTACCCCGCCGGGTTTTTCACGTCGATTGCGTGCGGCAGGTGGATCGGCGGGATGAAGTTCCCGGGTTCTACCGTATCGAGCGGCTGCATGATGTGCGAGAGGACAAAGCCGTCGAGGTTGACCATCACCGGCAGGAGCACGTCGTTGTGCTCCGCGATCCGGAATGCCATCAGGGTCGTGTCGTAGGCTTCCTGCACGGTCGAGACGTACACCTGGAGCCAGCCGGTGTCGCGCTCCTGCATGGCATCGGTGTGCTCTGCCCAGATGTTCCAGCCGGGGCCGAGCGAGCGGTTCACGTTTGCCATCACGATGGGGAGGCGGGCGCCGGCCGCCCAGTTGGTCATCTCGTGCATATAGAGCAGGCCGTGGGCGCTTGTGGCCGTAAACGTCCGCACGCCCGTGATGGAAGCGCCGATGCAGGCCGCCATTGCCGAGTGTTCGCTCTCGACCGGGATGTACCGGCTCTTCATCTGGCCGCTTGTCACAAAGTCCGCGATCGTCTCCACGATCTCGGTCTGCGGGGTGATCGGGTACGCGGCGACAACATCGGGCAGCGCCTGTTTGACTGCCTTCGCAATCGCCTTGTTCCCCGTTGCAATCTCCTTCATGCCGACGCCTCCTCTTCTGCTGCAAGGTGTTTGAGATTATCGGCCAGGCGCTGTTTCAGGATCTCAATGGATTTTGGATCGATCCCCTTAAAGCGTCCCTGCGGGCCGAGATACTCTTCGAGCGGGATCGGTTTTCTCATCGCGGCCTTTGACGGGGCGCTGATCGTGAGTTTATTGTTCTCGCGCTCGTACAGCACCCACATGCCGGACTTTACCGCGAGTTTTCCCATCTCGATGGTCTTCTCGGCCGGGTAGCGCCAGCCGGGCGGGCACGGGGCGAGGATGTGGATGAAGGTCGGGCCCCGGAACGTGAGCGCCTTTGCGACTTTTTTATAGATATCCTGCGGGTAGGCGCTGCAGGCCGTTGCCATGTACGAGAGGTGGTGGGCTGCGGCAATCGCGTCGATGTCTTTCTTCTCGACCGTCTTTCCCGTAGGCGTCGTGGTGGTCCGTGCGCCAAGCGGCGTTGCACCCGAACGCTGCATGCCGGTGTTCCCGTAGGCTTCATTGTCGTAACAGATATACAGGAAATCGGTGCCCCGCTCGAATGCGCCGGACATGGACTGGATGCCGATATCGAGCGTTCCGCCGTCCCCGGCGTACACGATCACGTTCGTTTTCCTGCCAAGAGACCGGAACGCCTCGGACATTCCCGATGCGCACGCGGCGGCCGCGGCAAATGCAACGTTATAGACCGGCACATTCATGGCGGTGTTGGGGTAGATGCCCTGGATGACGCTCGTACAGCACGCGGGCACGACCAGCACGGTGTCGTGGCCGGCAGCCTTTAACACGTACCGCAGGGTCAGGGACGAACTACACCCTGCGCATGCGGACGTGCACTTTTTTAAGTACTCTTCTTTGGGGATTTCTGCGATGATGACCAACTCCCGGATATCCTGTTTTTGAGGCACAGGGCCCCTGCCGTAAAAATAATTTATCATTATTTGTCATGGACACGGAAAAAAGGTACTGTTTTATGCACCGGGCCCCGGCCGCGGCGTGATGCGGTACATCCCCCGCGGGACGGTCATCTCGAACCGGACGCCTTTCCCCGGTTCCCCGGTCTCCGCAAACCCGATCCCGGAGAGTTCGAGGATATCGTGGATGAAAAAGAGCCCGAACCGGGTTGTCGCAAAGGTCCGTACAAAGAGGTCCTGCTTGTTTTCCTCTGCAATCCCGGGGCCGTTGTCCTCGTACACGAGCACGAGGCTGTCCGCAGTCTCGCGGTACCAGATCCGGATCTCAGTTGCTGCGGGCGCATGCACGAGCGTGTTCTCGATCAGGTGCGAGAAGACCTTTTCGAGGATCGGGTCGGTGAAGATAACGAGCCCGTCGACATTCGTGGTGACCGTTACGGACCGGCTTCCTTTCAGAGCGATCACGAGCGAGAGCATCGCGTGGATGTCCACCCACTCGCTGGGCTTTGTCCCGATCTCCTGGTACTCGCGGGTATACCCGAGCTGCTGGTGGATCACCTTGAGGATCTCGTCCTCGGATCTGAGCATCTTTTTTGCGGTCTCGTCAGCCACGAGATCGCGGCTGAGCTCGATGTAGCCCCGCAGGCTGGTCACCTTGTTCTGGATGTCGTGCCAGGCCACGATGTTCATGAGCTGGAGTTTCCGGTCTGCGAGCCGGAGCGCCCGCTCTTCGTTCCTGCGGACGGTAATGTCCTCAAAGACCGTTGCAAAATGGCCTTTTTTGGGGGAATATGCCGAGATGTGGAAGTATTTTTTCAAGGGTTCGAAGTACGTCTCGAACTGCTCTGCCTCCCCGGTCAGCGCGACTTTTGCGTACCGGTCCAGGAACGGGGGGGCTTCAACGCCGTATGCCTCGCAGCTCAGCTTGCCCAGAACCGCCGACCGGCTGATGCCGATCTGTTTTTCAAAGCCCTCGTTTACGGCAAGGATCCGGTATTCTGCCGGGTTGCCGAGCGCATCGTACACCAGTTCGTGGAGTGCCAGCCCCTCGATCATATGGTCGAAAAGGGCCCGGAACCGCTCCCCGCTTTCCCGGAGCGCCACCTGGCCCCTTGCCAGCTCTTCGTAATTTTCCCTGAGTTCCTCGTCCGATGCGGTCAGCTCTTCGTAGGCTGCATGGAGGTCTTCCTCGCGTTTCCGGATCTCTTCTTCTGCTTCGTGGCGCTTGGTGATATCCCGGTTGCTGGCCCGGCGCCCGATCCAGCGGCCGCCGGCATCGTAAATCGCGTGGCAGGTGTGGCCGATCCAGCATACCCCGCCGTCTTTTCGCCGGATCCGGAACTCTTCGGCATGATGGGCCGGCGCCTCCGTGATGGTCGTTAAGTGGGTGCCGATCCGGTCCCGGTCGTCTTCGTGGACGATCTTCGAAAAGATCCCGGGATCGTTCATAAATTCGTCTGCCGTATAGCCGGTGATGCGCTCGCAGGAGGGGGAGACGTAGACAAACCGGCCCTCGGGCGAGATCCAGTACTCCCAGTCATACGCAAACTCGGCTAAAAGCCGGAACTTCTCCTCGCTTTTTTCAAGCAGGAGCCCGGCGCGTTTCCTCTCCGAGATGTCGGTGATAAACGAGTAATACTTCACCGGTCTTCCCTCCCCGTCCCGGACACTGTGGACGAAGAGTTCGACGGGGACCCGCACGGCGTCTTTTCGCAGGTACTCTTTCTCGTACCGCACGGGTTCCCCGGTACGGGCGAGCGTTTCGAGTTCCCGTGCCTCGTTCTCCCGCCACTCGGGGGGAGTGAGCACGGCCGACCAGTCGATCTTCTCCAGCTCCTCGCTTGTGTACCCGGTCAGCCTGCAGAATGCCTGGTTGTACATGGCGAGCCGCCCGTCCGGGTAGCCGACCGCAAACGGCTGGGAGGACCGGTCCAGGAGATCCGCGAGTTCGCGGTTCCGCGACTCGCTTATTTTCAGCTTTTCGTCCTGCGCTGCCAGCTCGTCGTACTGCTGCCGGAGTTCCTCGTTTGATGCCGATATCTGGTTGTACGCCGCATTCAGTTCGGTGTTCGACTGCACCAGGGACTGCTGTGCCCGGTCGAGATCGTTTCCGAGGCGTCGGGCGGTCCCTGCAATGATCGTGCCGGTCACAAGGCAGAAGACCAGGAGAACACACGCGAGGAGGAGCGCGTCGCGGATCCCGAAACATGCTGCAAGAACGGTCTGGAGGATATTCTGGAAGACCACGATGGCAACGGTGAGGGGAAGAAACGTCCGGAAGAGCCGGGCACGGAACGACTCGCCGCTCAACCAGGCAAGCGGCAGGGCATCTTTTCCCGCCAGCGCCACCAGCCCGAGCCCGGCGCAGGCCGCGGAAAGCGCGGAAGTGAGCGCGATGGGCAGGATCCCGGTCCCTTCGAGGAACGGAATCCCGTACACGTACCCCAGAACAAACGTGAGGGCCGCGAGCGTAACGCAGAGCCCGGTCAGCCCGGCGATAGTCCCGGCAATGGCCTTCTTCTCTTTCATATCGCGGGCATAGATTACCAGGATCAGACCGATCGCAGAGAGGGCAAGCAGCACCGAGGCTGCCGGAGATATCGGAATGGTCGGGTGCATAAGGACGGCATCGCCCGCCCGGACCATGACGGACTCTGCAATGAAATGCCCGCCGTTTATTCCCAGCAGGACCTCGGGGATTTCCAGTACGGCGATACCGGCACAGAGTACAGCTGCGCCGGATCGCACCGGGCCCCTAAACGGTCTGACACCCTGGATTGCGATGAGAATGCCAAGCACGATCCAGAAGAGTGCTGCGGAAAAGGCAATGGACCGGTACCCCGGGTAAATACTGGCAAGTACCGTTATTCCCCAGAAAATACCCAGCAGCCCGGCCAGACTGACAAGTGCAGCAGCAGCGCCGAAATATACGGCGCCAGGGAAGCCCGAATGGCGGCCCCCGTCTGGTGAAGTACCGGGCACCATGAATAATTTCTCCTTGGGGGGAGGGTAAATAAATGTATTGAACTATGCACGGCAATCGTGGCGGTCCAGGCGGTACCGCTGCCGCCCGTTCACTTTCACCCCGCCCGCCCGGGCTTTAAACCGCGGTTCATGTAACCAGTGATATGGGGAGGACGAAAAAAACCCTCTAAAAAATCCGTGAATCCCGGTCTACCCTTCCGGTGCTCCACGGGTCCATCCTCCCGGCCTCTAGAAAAAAACCCTTGAATGCATACCGTGTGTCTCTTTGCATGGGCGGGAACCTCTCACCCCCGTTCACGCGAAAGTCACTTTTTGTTCGTGTTTTTTTAAAATTTCCTGCCGCGGGAGACCGTCCGGCATCCCTGTTTTGCATAATATATTTCAGGAAGATCTCTCCAACCACTGTTATGGCGCTTCGATCCCTCAACCTTCCCGGCGTGGGTACCAAATACGAGTTCGAGACCGACAAGGGAGATACGGTCGCGATATTTTTCACGAAAACCGGTACCATCCAGATGTACACCCTCCAGAAGGGCTGCCACACGCCGAGCGCTGCCGAGATGACGCCGGTCGAAGCACGGCGTCTTGGAAACATTCTCACCGGCGCCATCATCGAAGCCGACCAGGAGAGCGTCGAGATCGCGTTCTCTGCGCTCGCCGATCTCCGGGTCACCATCCACACCTATATCGTCCCGCCCGCGGTTGCCGGAAAGACGATCCAGGACCTCCAGATCCGGGCAAAGACCGGGACCACGATCATCGCGGTCTCAAGAAACGAGAAGAACATCATCAACCCCCCGCCGTCGTTTGTCTTTGCGGCCGGCGATGCCGTGCTCGTGATCGGCGAGACCGACCAGCTCCGGCTCTTTGAACGAGAGATCATGGTGGATTAATGGACGGGATCCTTGCTGCGCAGGGCATTGTCGTTGCCCTTACGGTCTGTCTTGCACTTGCCCTTTTGAGCAAGTACCTGACCATCCCCGCCATCCCGTTCTACATTATTGCCGGGGTCGTGCTCGGGAAGGCCGGCCTCGGCATTGTCGCCTCCGACCAGATCAGCGGGTTCTTCTCAGACCTCGGGCTGATCTTTTTACTCTTCTTTGTGGGCCTCGGCCTCAAGGTCGACAAGATTGCCGATAACGGCAACGCGGTTCTCGTGAGCGGGATCATCGACTTAAACGTCAACATGCTCATCGGCTTTCTTGCCGCGTACCTGCTCGGCTTTACCCTGGTCGAGGCACTGATCATCGCGGCAGCCTTCTACATATCGAGCACCGCGATGGCGGTGACCTCGCTTATCGAGAACCGGAAGCTGATGATGAAGGAGTCCGAGGCGATCATCTGGCTGATGGTCTTTGAAGACCTTGCCATGATCATCGTCCTTGCCGTGCTCTCGGCAGGAAATGAGAACCTGGTCTTCTTTGTGGCAAAGATCCTCCTTGGCCTTGGCATCCTCTACCTCCTCGCCCACTATGGCAAGGAATTTTTAATCTCCATTCTCGAACGGGAGGACGAGCTGCCGGTCCTCTTTACCTTTGTCGCCGTGCTTGCCACCGCGGGATGCGCCCTGTATCTCGGGATCCCCGACACCCTGATGGTCATCGCCCTCGGCGCTGCCATTGCAACCACCGACCCGGATGCCTTCGAGCAGCACGCCCGGCCGTTCAAGGACGTCTTCATGGTGATCTTCTTTGTCTTTTTCGGGATATCGATCACCCTTTCCGGCAACATCAACCTCGGGGTCATCGCGATCATCTGCGTCCTTGCCATCGTCTCGAAACTGATCTCGGGCGTGCTTACGGGTATTGCGCTCTACGGCTCGGCAAAGTCCGGTATCGAGATATGGGTCAACACCATCGGGCGGGGAGAGTTTTCCATTGCCCTTGCGGCGCTTTACGGCTCCCCGCCGGTTGCCGCCACGATTGCCGTGATGGTGATCGTGACCTCGCTCGTGGGCTCGTTTGCGGCAAAGTACTCGGACCTCTTACGGCTCGGGCTCTCCGGCAGGAGCCGGCACCACGGCCCCCCGGCCCGGCGCAGCCATCCGGGCCGCTAGCCCGGATGATCCCGACCGACAGGATTTTGTGCCCGGGCCCCCCCATCCCTGACACAGGAGTATGAGTCTATTGACCGATCACCGCACCGGCTGCATGGTCTGCGGAAAACCGCTCCGCTACCTTGAGACGCCGGAACAGCGCGAATGCGTGTACTGCCACCAGACAAAGACCGCAGATGCCGTCTGCGAGGACGGGCATTTTGTCTGCGACAGCTGCCACCGGCTCGGGGCGGACGACGCGATCCAGCAGTACTGCACGGCAACCGAAGAGACCGACCCGGTCCGGATTGCGATCACGCTCATGCAGAACCCGGTCGTCCACATGCACGGCCCCGAGCACCATTTCCTTGTGCCGGCCGTTTTACTCGCCGCGTACTGCAATGTGACCGGCAAAAAAGAGAAAAAGGCAAAACTGATCGCAACCGCACGGGAGCGGGCCGCGGCAATCCCCGGCGGCGCCTGCGGGTTCATGGGAGACTGCGGGGCGGCAGTCGGCACCGGGATCTACATCTCGCTTGTTACCGGCGCAACGCCGCTCTCGCACCGCGAGTGGCAGCAGGCAAACCTGGTGGTGGCAGAAAGCCTCATGGAAGTTGCAAAGAACGGCGGGCCCCGCTGCTGCAAGCGCAACACGTTTCTTGCGATCCGGGGTGCCGTTGCATTTACCGCCGAACACCTTGGCGTAAAAATTCCGCTGGACCCGAAAACAACCTGCCGGTTCTTCGGCATGAACAAAGAGTGCCGGATGGCCGACTGTCCCTTTTACCCGGAGCGCTGACCGGTTCCCCGGGCCTCGATGATACGCTGGACGATGAGGCGCGAGCTCGCAAGGTCGCCGCCCTCGTACCTGCCGATCCGGGCCACCTGTGCCGGAAGGTTGCGCTCCGCGAGCTGGCTTTTCAGGTTCTCTTCATTGAAGTACTGGTTGAACCCGAGCGTGATGATATCGGGCCGGATCTCAACGATGGGCCGGAACATGTCGGCCGGGTCGCCGAGGACAGCGTGGTCGACCGGCTTAAGCGCCGCGATCATGGCCCGGCGCTGCTCCTCGGGAACAATCGGGCGGGGCTTGAACTTCACGTTTGCGTCCCGGGCAACGATCACCCAGAGTTCGTCGCCGAGTTTTTTTGATTCCTCTAAGTAGTAGAGGTGGCCCGGGTGGAGGATATCGAACGTGCCGGTGGCAACAACGCGCCGGGCGGTCATTTAGATCACCTCGAGATCGAAAGGATCGCCGTCCGCGGTAAAGCACCGCCAGCACCCCTCCTCGTACGGGGCGCCGATGATCAGGTGGTAGCGTCCCGCCCGGGGAAAGAAGTTCAAATCCGCATCCGAAGGCCGGCAGACGCCGTTCGGGTGCGAGTGGGCGCTTCCCGCCATATGGGTATCGAGCGGCATCATGTCAAAGAAGATCGAGGCCGAGGAACTGCCGGTGATCGTGCCGGGGAGGAGGTTGAGCTCGGCAATGAGCCCGCCCTCCTCTTTTAAGAGTGCCGCGAACTCGTTGGGGTGGCTGTTTTTCCCGAGTTCAAGGAGCAGCTGTAAAAGTTCTTTTTTTATCCCGCGGATGGCAGTCATGGTGGCTCTCTAAAACAGCGTCGGCTTCGCGCAAAAGTTTGTACCGATCCATTCGTGCCCGGATATGAAAAAAGGCTCGCAAAAGAACAAAAACAACGGTGGTACGATTTCCCCACGAAAGCAAACTCCGGAGGAGGCCCCGGAAAAAAAAGAGGGAAATTCCCGGGGGTGGAGTATGGGGAAGTGTATAGTTTTTGTTTTTACTTGCCGCCGTTGAGCCATGCAAGGAAGGCTGAGATCAGGTCGGCGTCTTTCTGGTTCTGCGCCGAATTCTGGCCGGATCCCTGTCCCTGCCCAAATCCTTTGTCCGCAGAATTCCCGTTCATGGCCGGGGCGCTGCCGGTATTGTTACCGTTCTCTGCCCGGACCTGGTGCTGGAACTGCCAGGTGCTGTTGTCGCCGTACTGGTGCTGGCGGGTCTCGTTTCCCCATGCCTGCGTGGCATTGCCGCTAAAGGGCTGGCACGCGGTCGTGTTGTCCCCGGTTGCAGTGCAGAACGTCGTGTTCCCCGGCCCGAACCGTTCCCCGGGCCCAAACGAGGTCATGTTCCCGAGGACCATCGGCCCGGGTCCGGTCTGGTTGCCGGTCATGTTCCCGAAGGTTCCGGGCGGCTGGCCCTGGCGCTGCGTTGTGTTCCCCATCTGGCCGCCGGATCTGGGATTTGCACCCTGGCCGTTGCCCTGCTGGTTTGGGGAACCCTGGTTGTTGTCCGGTCCCTGGGAAAATCCGCCCTGCTGTCCCTGGTTTCCTGAGCTGCCCTGCCCGTTGCCCGGCATTCCCTGTCCGGGTCCTGCTGCGGCAACTCCCGGTACGCATACCAGTGCCGCAACCAAGAGAACCGCGGCAACGAGTCCGATCTTTTTGAGTGGTATCATGGTATGATGCTCCAAAGGCAACTGCCGTTTTTGTAGTTCCCTGGCAGTTGTCCTGATCCCTGATTTTTTGGATCACTATAAAAAGTGCCACGCTCCGGGCGGTGAAATATACCACTGAGCGCTCCAATGCCAAAACCGGGCGGTTAACACAATGATCGGCCCGGTTCTGCTGCAACAATCCGGCCGGTTCCTGAGAACCCTCCCATGGTTCCGGAACGGGAAGGAACGACCGGGCAATGTTCCGGAAAGGTCCGGAACGATTGAACGTTCCGGATTTCCTGCGGTTATGGACAATTGGCGGACCGGGCCCGGCCCGGAATTTTGCACAAATCCTGTGCAGCGATCCTTACCGGCCGGACCCGCAGGAGTGAAGGCGCGCAGGTTTTTCCTGGTTGCGACTGCCGTTTTCAGGCCCGTGCCGCACCTGCCGCATCGGGAAAAAAGCAGAATGCCTGCTAGAAAAAAGGAGCGGCTATTAATCCAGTAAAAAAAAAGCGTTGGTGCCGGCAGGGGTTACTGCTCTACTGCCGCAAGCGATTTACTCAGATCGCCCGAGAGGTCGGTGCCGGCAAACGCCCCGCTTGTGGGAAGCGCCATCGTGAAGTACGGCGTCACGTCGTACTGGACGGTGCTGCCGGCCGGGATCGTGGCGTCAAGGATATGACCTCCTTCCGTATGATCGTCCGAGAGGAAGTGGAGGTGGTAGCCCTCCGCATTGAGCCCTTTTAGGAAGACCGGCGTGTAGAACCCGACAACCGTGCCGGTCACGTTTGTGTACGTGTGGACCTTCTGCTCCTGTGCGGCAGCGGTCAGGTTGGGATACGGTTTTTCCTGCGCCGGGATCGCCCGGACCGTGACCGAGGGGAAGGTGCCGTGGATCTTTACTGCATAGATCATGTTTGTGGTCGGGAGTTTTGCCGCCATGGAACGCATGAACCCGGATGCGTTCTCTTCCCGGTCAACGGTTGCCTGCCGGAGATCGGTATCGAAGTACGTGACCGTGGCAAACGGCGTTGTCTGGGAATCGGCTGCGGCAACGACCGAGCCGTCGGCCTTTGCCTGCCAGACTTTCCCGTCCAGCACGATCATCTCGCCTTCGAGTTTGTCGAACGTGCCGATCCCGAAGTCGCCGTGCTTTTTTATCTCGCCGATGGTCACGTTGCCGTCATACACGCCCTGCATCAGCGCATCGATGGTCGAGACCTGGTAGAGCGTGTCGCGGTCGGCCGTATTTGTGCCGGAATGTTTTGCATACCCGGTGTAGATCGCGGTCCCGGCAAAGACTATTGCTACCGCAAGGCCGATGCCGAGGAAAAATTTTCTGTCCATGAAGGGAACCGGCCGCTTACTTGGTGCCGGTGACCTTGATGACGTGGTACCCGAACTGGGTCTTTACCGGGCCGACAACGGCGCCCTTCTCTGCGGCAAAGGCTGCGGCTTCGAACTCGGGGACCATCTGGCCCTTCTCGAACCAGCCGAGGTCTCCGCCGTTCTTCTTTGACGGGCAGGAGGAGAAGCGCTTTGCAAGTGCGGCAAAGTCTTCGCCGTCTTTTATCCTCTTTAAGATCTTGTTTGCGTCGTCCTCGCTCGTGACAAGGATGTGGGATGCGCGAATCTGTGTGGTCATGTATAATGATGGGGGGGTTTTGGGATAAAATGGTTGATGGGCGGGTTTTGTTGCATGTCCTTTGCCCGGGCAGGTGACGGTATCTCCCGGAGGATTGGTTCTCCGACGGAGGGACGTTTCCGACCGGAGCCGTGCCGGAAGGTTCCAGTGGAAACGGTGCCAATCCACTCCACGATTATTATTTTAATCAGTTGTTTTCAAAAACCGGGCATTTTAAGGGGAAATTGACCGGCGTCTTTAGCGGGCTTCCTGCGGCCGCGGTTTTGGGATCGATAGAATGGTCAACTAAGCATGAGATCTGCCAACCGGTGCAATCTGTGAACGTTTCTCAGATCTACGACGGAGAAATTCTTATTTGAAGGATGTACCGACGGTGACTAGTAAGATGAAGACGCTCCTGGGGGCTCCGGCAAGCCTCCGCCCCCGCCGCGTGGGCGTCCCCCGGTTGCGATAGTGTTGTATTACCTGCATTGGGGTGCTGCTCCCGGTGCAGGTAATGCAGAGACATCGCATGTGCGCCCCGTCCCCCTCGGGGGACTGGTGGCGCAAGAGGGGGGCTTGCAGGGTACGGGAAAACCTGCCGGGTGCAGGCTGTCCGGGCCTCCATCCAATCAGAATCAGATTGCTCCCCCAAAATTTTTCCGGCATTTTGGATTTTCGTCCAAAAAAATCCGGCCGTACCAACTTTCGCCCGGAATTTTTTTGGGATTTTCAGATTTCGAACCGGAAAAAAACCGGCCGAAAAAATTTCAGTCCGAAATTTTTTACATTTTTCAACTTTCGACCGGAAAAATTTCCGGTTTTTAAAATTTCGCGGCCAAAAAAAGTCCGGGTTTTCCGATCCCGGTGCCGGGCCCGTATCGCATGGTTTACGCCGGAGAAGTGAGTTAGTTGTGTAACTAACACCTTTTTTTCCAACTTTCGCGCCAACTTTTTTTTCTTTTTTCAACTTTCATTCCAAAAATTTTTAGGATTTTCAATTTTCGCGCTGAAAAAAATTTGCCGGAAAAAATTTCGCGGCAAAAAAATCCGGCCGTACCAGATTTCGAACCAAAAATTTTTGGCCGGGAAAAATTTCAGACCGTGCGGGTGTGACATGATCGGCCGGAAAAATTTACGGGCAACGTACACGCTCCGTCGGACGTGTAAGCCAAAAGAGGGTTTTTTCCAATGTTCGCGGCGATCTTCTGGAAATTTTTTGGCGTGAAAGTTCGTACAAGTGCAAAACGACAAGGTACAGGGCAGGTATATTCGCTCCATTTTAGAGCGTCTCACCCCAGATCCGGGTAACCCTGCCAGCCGAAGGATCGATATCAAAGAACACCCGCAGGTCCGTGCAATTGATCCAGCGATCCGCCATCAGGGTCGGCGGCCACCGCACGGTCTCTGTCTGGTTCAGAAGTGGACGCGGCTGATCCGTGATGCCTTCGATCACTCCCCCGCTTTTGAGGAACTCCTTCACACACGGGTCGTTAAAGGCTGCATCGATGAGCGTCATCCTGTCAACTCCCGGGAAATCGACCGGGATGGCATCGATCTCTTTCTGGGTAGGATGGTCGGGATCGGCAATTGCGTGGGTTTCAGGGAGTGGCTGCATCTCCCGGGGACAAGAAAATTCGGGAGGATTTACCAGAAATGCCGGGCAGGTGTGGGGGTCTTGCTCGCGGGTGGTGGTTACATTCGCTGTTGGAAGCGGGGTTGCAGGTTCCGCTATTGGTTGTGTCGTGATCGGGGATTGTGTTCCCGTGTCATTTACCTGCTGTTGCGGCATTGGCTGGGAATTATTCACCGATGTTGTACAGCCCGCGACAAAGAGAAATAGAATAAGACAACAAAGAAGAATTTTGCTCATCGGTGATACCCTCCCCTCTTTTTACTGCCTCTGATAAGAGGTACACGATCACAAAATCTCATCGTAATTGATAACCTGCCCGGGGGCGCGGGATTGACCCCCGAGATACAGCCGCATCCGGTAATGCAGACAAGGAGCATGAGGACAACGAGCATTTTTCCCATCATCATGCAGGTCTCCGGTACGCCGTTCATTCCTTTCTGTATCTCCGTGAGGCAAGTGCGCCCAGGCCCGCAGCAGCGAGGGATACTGCCAGCGGGAGCGAAGCCGGATGGGTTGTCGGGATCTCACGCGGAGGATTCCCGATTGCAGCTGTCGTCCCCTGAGACATATTTTGCAGGAGTGCCGGGGAAGCTGTGGTATTCCGTGCGGGGATCGTTGGTTTCGGGCTCTGGCGTTCGGTAAGATTGAACTGCGTACTCACCGGCTCACCATAGTCCGGGTTGACCGGTGTGACCCTGACCCTGTAGGTAAGCGGCACCCAGCCTGCCGTATGAACCGGGCAGGACCATTCCCCGGGAGAATTTTTACCAGGCTGTACTATGACCGTTTCTGACATCCCGAGTTTCCTTGCATCACTCATAAGAAATCCCCGGGCATTTTCCGGTGAAGATGGAAGTATGTCAACGAGAATCTCTTCACCCGATGGCACATTTGCCGTACCGTGCACTACAAAGGAATCGCCAACGTAATGATCGGCGACCGGGTCAATGGTTATCGACACGTTTGCAGAACTCTCCGGGTACAGTGACCCAAAGAAATACACGGCATCCGCTATCGCCCCGGTTGCATTCCCGTTGCCGGACACGGCCACAGAAGAAACCCCTGCACCGGTCGGATAATTCCTGAGTGCGGAACCATTGCGATCAACCGTTGTGATCGAACTGCCGTTCCCGAAGACAACATAATCCCCGGTCTCGTCAATAGCAATATTCCGTGAAAGGCGGGAGGTTTTGATCGTCCAGAGAATCGTGCCGTGATTATCCAGCCCGTACACGGACCCTTCCACAGATCCTACCACAATCCGGCTGGCATCGTCCGATATCGCAAGTGACGACCCGGTCTCCGGGAACGAACGCTCACCGACAAGACCCCCGGTCCGGTTGAACAAGTAGAGATTCCCGTACCTGCCCCCGACAACGGCGATTATTGCATTGTCCCCGCTGATCGCGACGGTATCTGGTCCGCCGGTCCGGTATTTCCAGAGCGGGGATCCGTTCCGGTCGAAGAGGAAAAGATCGTTCGGGTAACTGACCGTGCCCTGTGGGGTTGTGCCGGGATTTGTTCCCGCTGCTGCGATCAGCGTGCCGTCTTTTGAGATGGTGAGCGAGTGGACCGGTGCATCGGTGCCACCTGTCCACAGGACAGAACCGTTCCGGTCAAGGCAGATCACCCGGCGTTCCTCTGTTCCCACGTATATCTGCGAAGCATCCGGTGAAATAGCAACTGCGACTGGCGGGCTCATGGTGGAATAATTCCAGAGGATCGCACCGGTCCGGTCAAAGATGATCACATGGTTTGATGTCGTGGACGTGACCGAACCCGCGCAGCAGCCCGGCACCAGTTCGGATGCCGCAATGATGCTGTTGTCCCGCGCAATGCTGATCGAAGAGATCCACGGCGGGCGTTCAGCGGTAAACTGCCTACTCCAGAGGAGTGCGCCGGTCCGGTTGAAGTACAGGAGCGAATTTTCGTCCGCCACGTACGCCGCCAGGTACTGTCCGTCATCGGAGATGGTTACCTTGTTGAGATTGCCTTCATAGGTTGCATTTGGCGACAGGGCAAACGTCCACTGGGGCTGGACCGCAAGGGCCGGGACGCACAACAGGCAGAGTGCCATGAGAGCGAGCAGGAATTGTGATGCGGTTGATATTTTTTTACCCTGAATCATGGAATCACTCCCCAATCATTTTTATTCCCTGTTATCCCCGGCTGCCGGTGATGTTAAAGAACGTATGTTTTTCTATCCCTCCGTTTCTCCCGCTCACACTCAGGAGATACCGACCGCCTTGAAGGAACCCGTGCTGCGATGTATCTACGGACCACGACCAGGTGTTGATGCTGCAATTCCCCACAGTGACGGATACATTGCCGGCAAACCCCCCGCCGCACGGATTTACCGAATCCAAACCAGAGGGGACCTTGGGACAGGGAACAAATTCCCCTGAATCTATTTTTAGCACCATGGGTTCTTCGGCTGCCAGGTTCGTGGTCCCGGTGAAGGTGATGATGTCTCCAAGATCATGATCGGGCACGGGATCGATAGCGATCTCCGGCGCGTTTGTAAGATTTTCTGCGGATGTTTGTTGCGGGCACAGGGTTATTGCCGGTGGTACGGGGCCGGTGGTGTCCGGGGAAACTGCCGGTTTGTTGATCTCCGGTACGTGGTTTGCTCCGTTCCACAGGTTCACTGTTGCATATGCCAGTGCGAGGAACAGGATGATTGCAAAGATCGCCGCGACCCGGATGAGGAGATCTTCCCGGTCCGCCGGATTCATGCGGATCCCCCGGTTTTTGTCCGGCCCAGCACTGCATATGCCCCCAGACCCGTTGCAGCGACGGAAATTGCCAGCGGGAGCGAAGCCGGGTGAGTTGTCGGCATCACCGGGGGAGGATTCGCGGTTGCAGCGATAGTTCCCTGAGACGTATTTTGCTGGAGTGCCGGAGAGTCGGGGACAGTATCCGCGAGTGTGAATGGATATACTTCCTGGTTGAACGGCCCGATGGAGAGTTCGTAGCTCCCCGGGACAGCAGCCATCCGGACCACAGTACCATTCTCGAACGATTTTTCAAACCGGGTGGTATTTACGACAAAGGACCAGGTGTTGATCTCGCCTGTCCCCCGATAAACGATAGTTGAGCCGGAAAATCTGGGCGGCAGGAGGTTCGGGCTGCCCGGGGCATAATTGGCAGAGAACGCCCCATAATCGATCTCCTGGCCGACCGGGAGATTGGTCTCCCCGGAAACCCCGAATGTTTCGCCGATATGATGAGTACCGAGGGGAAGATGGTCCACGGAGATCCAGTATCCCCGCTGGGCATGGGTGTACTGGTTGGTGTGATAGGGAGTAAGATTGGGGGTGATCACCGTACTGGTATCCGTATCTTCCGGAGACAGAACAGAAATGATCCGGGTATCCTTCGCTGAAATCCGGGGATCCAGGGAAGCAACGGTCACAACGTAATCACCCGGGACTGCACCGGGGGTGACCGTAAAACTCGGGCCAATCCCGTGTGTCTGCCAGAGACCCGGCGTTGCATTGCACGACCAGGTATTGATCCCGTTCTCCCCGGGCTCGATAGTGACGCTGGACTGGTAATCGCAACCGCTTCCTCCCGGATTGAACCAGGCGCTATAGATCTGGAGTTGGAGAGGAGAACCCGATGCTGGCAGGTTCGTTGTTCCGGTAATGTAAAATACTTCATCGACCGTGTGGTTCCCGACGGGATTGACGGTAATAAACGGAGTTGTGACGGGCGTTACATTTCTCTCATCAGCGCTCGCTAATGGGACAAGTATGAGTGCTGCAAGAACTATGGCAAACGAGGCAATGATTATTATTTTTCCGGATTTTACCATTTTGACTCCTACCAGTAGTTATGCCAATCAACAAATCCTTCTGACAGTATACTCTGGGTGTCAATATTTACGATGGCATAGGCAAGTCCGTACTCGTTTGATGACAGATTGCCCACGGGCATTGAAAGACGAATAATCCCGGTGTACGGATATGCCCATTCAATGGTTATCGGTCCATGTGAACTTTTGAGATAATCCCCAAATTTTTTATGTATTGCTCCTGCGTTGGCTGCTGATGATAGATGAGAATCCCGCGTTGAAGTCGACGCTATCATAAGTGCATCGATTTTTTGTATTCCTGTGATTGATGGTGCGTCTGAGTATCCCGTGAAGTTTTTCGAGGGACTGAAATGAACGGTTGAAATCTTTTTTGACAATTCTTCTTTTGGAATAATCCAGGCTATGATAGGGGGCGGAGACGTCCGGGATGTCGTTGGTATTGTTGTAAGTGCGGTGGTCAGAGGATCCTGTAATTGCGAACCAGACATATACCAGATATCATTACCGCTGCTGTTAGAACCGCCGATTACCCAAATCCCATTCCGGAAAACTGCAAGACCGTGCTCGGACCGGGGACTGAACCCTGCATGCTCTGTTTCAAGAGTCCAGATTTTCCCATCTGCGGACGACCAGATCTCATTAAATTCATACGCAGGGAATACAGAAGGGTTCTTGGTTTCATGTGTCGGGCCGTTCGAACCGCCGCCAACAATCCAAAGTTTGTCGCCGAAAACCGTCACCGGTGTGAATTCCATTTGCTGAAACGGGGCACTGGCATTAACCAATGTCCTGATTTTCCCATCTGTGGACGACCAGATATCATTGTTCCGGTCGCCCCCGATCACCCAGAGACGATTGTCGAATGCTGCAACTCCTTCCCCAAGACGCAGACCGAAACTTACATTTGCCGTGGCGAGTTCCCAGTTTTTCCCGTCAGCTGATGACCAGACATCGTTATTCTGGTTGCCGCCGATCACCCAGAGGCGATTGTTAAATACCACAACTCCCGGGGAATGGCGTGGATCAAAGCTCGCATTTGCCGTGACGAGTTCCCAGTTTTTCCCGTCAGTTGATGACCAGACATCGTTCATTAGCTGGTAATTTTCACCAGCCCCCCCGATGACCCAGATGCGGTTATCAAATTCTGTAACGCCCATTTTAACACGAGGACTAAAGTTTGCATGAGCCGTTTCAAGGGACCAGGTATTGCCGTCCGGAGATGACCACACGTCGTTCATGAAATTTTCTTCACGGCCCCCGATCACCCAGAGACGGTCATCAAACGTCACCGTTCCAAAGTAATTCCGCGATTCGAACGTTGCGTTGGATGTGATCTCAGTCCAGTTTCCATACGTGGACGTCGTCAGAGAAATAGGTGCAATTCCTTTGTTCTTTTCGGTTGTCTTTGTTTCCTGCGAATTGTTTTCTGAAATCATGTTGGTTGTGAAGTCCTGTGGAGAGGTTGGTTCGTTCCCGGAGGGTACGAGGAAGAACTGTTGCGTGCTTTTTGCAGTTATGTTGGGATTTAGAGATACGACCATCACGGTATATTTTCCGGGCACGGCCCCTTGTGAAGAAGGTGGAGAGCGCAAGGCGTAGGTCTCCCATTGCGATGCAGTACTATTAACAGACCAGATGCTGATCCCGTTTTTTCCCGGTTGTATGGATACGTTTGACCAGAAAAATGATCCAATTCCCCCGGGGTTGGCATTGGCCGATTCGATTTGGAGATACAGAGAATCATTTGCCACTGCCAGGTTCGTTGTTCCGGTAATGTAAAACACCTCATCGACCGTGTGGTCGCCGACAGGATTGATGGTAATATAGGGCTGTGCGGGAAGTGCCGTTATACTCTGGGCCGGGACAGATCCCGCGCTGCACCACGGTATGAGGAAAAGGAGAGCGAGAAGCACAAGACCCGGGATTTTCATCGACATCATATCGGGGCCATCGTTTTTGGTCCGTTCGTGAAGGATCATTTTTCACCAGCACCGGCATCGCAGGACGAGACCCAGCCCAGCACGGCATAATACAGGAAGGCAATGAAAAAAACTTCAAGGTAAAATGCGCAGGCCCAGAGGGTACTGTACACCGTGGAGTTGAATGCGTAGACGGCATCCTGGAGATGCAGCACGCTTGCCAGGCCGTCGAATATCCAGCCGGACAGGGGGAACGTGGAGAAAAGCGGCGGAGACGGCTGCCCCGCGAGTCTCTCTCCCATGGTTGAGAAGAAGAACAGTGCCACGCCGACAAACGACATAAGGGTAAATACCTGCCAGGGATTTTTCGCACCGATCTTTTTCTCAAAGAAAGGATAGGGGCCGATCACTGCAAGAGAGGAGAGTAAAAATATCAGGGAAAACGGCAGGAGGATGTTTTCCACGAGGCCCGGTCCTTTGAAGAGACCGCTGGACAGGTACAGGATACCGATGACCGGAATAACCGGAAGCAGGGGCAGCCAGAATGGGACAGGATCGGCAATTTTTTTCAAGGCCAGGTACAGGACGGCGGGTATGACAAAAATGAAAAGAAGGAACAGGATAATAACGGACAGGGGAAGTCCGAGAAGACCCGTTCCCATGATGATAAGGAGAACGGCAACGCCCAGAGCAACGAGAACGGCCGGGTTTTTTATTGCCGCTGGAATCCCTGATTTCGTTTCGTCAACCGTGAGTATCCCCCTCCTTTAGGGCAGATCTTTACTGAATGAACCATAGAACGATCCGGCACTTAACGTTTCTCGCCCGTTCGTTTACCGGTTCAAAAAACCGGGATGCTGACACGTCCACGCCTGCCAGTTCTGTTACGCACGTGTAACAAATTCCCGATCTCCCTACTATTTCTAAAAAAATCTTACTCATGATCAAAGGTACGAAGAGCAATGGTACCGTCTGCCGCGTTATTTATTGATCACTCTGTTGCAGGATCGAATCCTCTGCTTCCTGATGTGGCAGATGCAGGCCGATAATCATATGCCGGGATATTTCTTTGCGAGCCGATCGGTGAGGTAACACAGGAATACTCCCAGTAAAACCGAGAGAAACACCACGACCTGGCAGGTCCGGCTATCCTGTCCTGCAACGAAGTTGCCAAGCAGGATGGAAATTATATAGATTCCAAGTACGAAGATAACGGTGAAAGCCACATGAAAAATTTTGTTCGTTGTCATTTTCATCTCTGCTCCCTGCTTTTCTCATAGGATTGCATGTTTTTTCCTGACTTTGTCACATGGTTACTGCCGGCCCGTATTGGTATCCCCGGGGAAACGCCGGCCCAGCACTGCATAATACACGATCGCGATAACCAGAATCTCTAAGTAAAACCCGCACACCCAGAGCGTTCTGTACACGGGGGAGTAATATGCGTACACGAGATCCGAGGCATGCAGGAGATTTACAAGGCCGTCAAAGATCCAGCCGGTCAGGGGCAGCGAAGAGGAAAATGCCGGCCACGGCCTGCCCACGTAGATCTCGCCCAAAGTTGTCATAAGGAAAAGGGTTGCACCGATAAACGCCGCGGAGCAAAGGACTATCCAGGAATTTTTTATCCGGATCCTTTTTTCGAACGCCGGGTAAGGGCTGATCACCGCAAACGTTGAGATCAGGAGACAGAGGGTAAACAGAACCAGGTCATTTCCATAGGTATCGCTCCGTGAAAAAACACCGGTGTATATGAAATCGATGACCAGGATGGCAAAGAGCGGGAACAGCCAGAGCGGGATGGGATTGAGGATTCTTTTGAGGCCGCAGTAGAGGAGGAGCGGGATGATAAACACGAAGAGAACAAACAGGAGGATCTCTACCGGTGGCAATCCTGTAAACCACGTTGCTGTTATAAAAATGAATATTCCCAGCGCAAAAGAGAGGATCTGATGATCGGTTACCTGATTTTTTGGAATTTCGTTTTCGTCCACCACGAATCTTCCTCCGTTAAGGGCATAACCATCCTGAATGAACCATAGAACGATCCGGCACTTAACTTTTCTCGCCCGTTCGTTTACCGGTTTTTACGACCGGTGCGGTGTTTCCGGATCGCCATTACAAGACCGATACTCAGAATGATCGCCGCAAGGATTGTCGCAGGCCCGGAACCTGCGGGGGCCGGTTCCGAAAAGGTGTAGAATGCAGAGGCTGTTCTGTTCTCCGTGTGCGGGGTAGTGGCAACAGGAACCCCCGGGGTCGATTGAACCGGTGCCGGGGTATCTATCGCAAAAATGTGGACGTACCCGTCTTTGATTGTCTGGTTGTCCGGGTTTGCGTACAGGATCCGGTTATTGTTCAGACCCAGCAGCATCGGGTGCCGGGTTCCCGGTTCGAACAGCACGCTCTCGCCGGTTGCAATGTTGTAAATCACCACCTGCCGGGTTTTTTCCCGGGTATCGTCATAGAGCGCGTACATCTCCCATGCAATGTAATTTCCCGAAAGGTACGGTACGGCAGCGTAATAATTGGGATCGCTGATCCGGTATTCGGTCCCTGTTGTCAGGTTGTAGAGATAGATCTCGTGCGGGCCGTCGCGCAGGTCCGCCCAGACAACATAATTTCCCGAGACCTGCGGGTAGTGCTGGACGCCCCGAGCCGTACAGAGGGGCCGTTCCGTGTTGTTCGTTAAATCGAAAAGATAAATATCGCCGGCTCCCGGCTCGCTGCGCTTGTCCACCCAGACAACGTACGAATCGTCCATGGCGGGCATTGCCTTTTTCCCGGGATCTGTTGCAATATCCCGCAGGGTCCGGTCGGTCAGGTTGTACAGGACAATATCGGAATCTTCCGACGGGTAGAGTTTCTGCTTGGCCCAGACTACCCGGTCCCCGAAGATGAATGGATCGCGGTTCGGCCGCTGGATACTCAGATCAGCGGTGCCATCAGCAGTGAGGGGAGTAACCTTCTCCGTACGATCGTCGTACATGAAGAGATTGAAGTCATACTCTGCATTCCAGACCACCCGTCCGTCCGCAAAACCAAACGGTGTCTGGAAAAGGTACTGAAATTCCTGCGAAGGGGATGTGGCGACAATCCTTGTGGTCCCGTCCGTCAGGTTCATCAGGTAGACGGTGAGGGAAAAATTCGAACTGTTTGCCTGTCCCCAGATGAACTTCTCCCAGACCATCTGGTCACGATCGATGGCAACACCCTCCGGATAGGTATAATTTGGTTTGCCGGAGTCGTCTTCGGTGATGTAAGGGGAATAGACGGGAATATCGGTACCGGAGAGTGTAGCAGCAACGGGAGATATCACGAGGCAGAGGAGAATGATAATCCCGCACAGGTACAGGAAAATTTTCATGGGTCTTTGATCCTCCGCAGGGAATTTGTCAGCATTACCCGTGGTACAGAAATAAAAAGATCAGGACATTGAGATTTTACCCGGGTTATCTGATCCGTCATCATGGTACATCCGGTAAATTCATCTTAAAAGTTCTGTGACAGGATTTTATCAAATAGATTAAAGAGCGATATCCGGGAAAGTAAACCTATGGACGGGAAACGCGGTGCGTTCAGGATTGCGTGCCGCATTGCGTATTACGGGGTTATTCTCCTCATCGTCCTGTTCGTTCTCTATTCTTTCCTGAACTGGGTGACTATTTTTTTATGGGGGGACCCCTCCGCCCTGCGGGGCGAACCCCGTATGTTCCATCCCCCGCAGATCGTGATCCTCCACTACGCGAGCATGATCTCCCCGGAGTTCGGGCAGATCATTGTCGCGCTGCTCTTCTCGGGGTGCCTGGTCTTTGCGTACTTCGGGTACCGCCAGCTTACCCGGAAAAATTCCCTTGACCATCCCACACGCAACCATATCGCAGGTTATATCCGCTCCCATCCCGGCAGTCATTTTGGCTCGATACTGCGGGGCACCGGGATCAACCGGGGAACGCTCTTTTACCATCTCGGCCAGCTTGCCATGCTCGGTCTCGTACACGAGGTACGGGTCCGGGGCCTGACCCGGTACTTCATACAGGGAAGCGGTCTTTCGGATCTCGAAGAAAAGATCCTGATCCACCGGGACAACCGCGTACGCTGCTGGATTCTCGATATGCTCGAACAGGTACCGGCAGTATCGCGGACGGAAATGAAAAAACGCCTCGGGATCTCCGGGCCGGCGCTCTGGTACCATATGCAGCTGCTTATCCGGGACGGGATAGTACGTACAGAACAGGCAAAAGGGACGGTGGGAAAACCTGTCGGGTATTCGCTCACCCGGGAGGCTGTCGGTATCCTGGAACCCGGTGACCGGATTGCCGGTGCCGCTATGCCGGATAAACCCGGCCCTGGTTCTGCCCAATCCCTTTCGGAGGGATTTGCTGCGAAGACGAATACGGGAACCAGCGATGAGATAAAAGTTCATTAAACCGCCTGTCGCGTAAAAAAAACGGTGTCTTCAGGCCCGGCCCATTATTGACCTGCACCCTTGTGGATATCGGGAGGAGGCCGGGTGCCCGGCCGTCTTTTCTTTCTGGCAGCCGATATCGGCATAATTATCCCCGGTGGTCCCTCTCTCCCTCAACACGGGTTCGCCGGTGGCTTCGTCCACGTTCTCCGGTATTCCTGAACGTTGCCGGATACGGAATCGACAACAACGGTAAAACCATCATTCTCACAGGCCGGTTTACCGGCCCGGTCGTTTGAATACAGGAACACGTACTGGCCCGCGACACCTGAGTCCGGCATCCCCAGATCATCGTACCGCGACTGTACAAGACCGAGACGGGAATTTCCTGTGCGGTTCTGTACCTCGGCCCGGGCCGTTGTCTCGGCCGCATTCATGGACACCACCGGCTCTGCCGGCCGCCCAAAGCGTGTCGGGCCGTTCAGGGCGTACCAGTCAAGCACGCCATCATCCGGGGATAATGCACCGTGGACCAGTTCCGTATCCCCGGCATAGAGGCGGAATTCCCAGGACCGGTCGTACCGGATCCCGTCGTTGTACTTCATCTGTACCCGATCGACTGAACCCGGGGGAAACGCTGAGCGGGCCCGGGTCTTTGCCTCATCGATCGTAATGCCGGCGTTTTCCTGTGCGGGCGTATAGAGATCCCCGGTTACTGCATCCACCCATGCAGTCCGGTTGAGTGAAGATGGTGCGCCGTTTTTCGGGATAAGGGAAAATTCGTACAGGAGCTTTCCGTAAGACTGACTGGTGAGGTTGACAGCTGCAATAGAATAGTACATGGGGTAGTCTTCCATCACGAGCGCCGATGCATTTTCCACGGTTATGTTTATCCGGGGTGACGGTTGGGGTGCTTGTGTTTCTGTGACTATAGGGGTTGAAGACGGGGCTGCGGATGCCGGGGAGGAGGCTGTCGGGCCTGCCCGCGGGGGCTGTCCCTGTACGGCACCGGAAAAATAACACGCCAGGGTAACCCCTGCGATACAGCAGATGGCGGTAACAACCACAATCACATATACCTGTTTCCTTTGATCCATGTCTCTTAACTCTCCTGCAGGTACAGCCCGGCTGAAATGAGGGCTGTACACTTCCAACAACACCTTTTTTTAAAGAAATAAACGGGTTCTGTGACACAATTTTACCAACCGGAAGATCCCCCCGGGTAGAAAAGAGGGATCGATAACCTCCGCGGGATCTCCCGGACATTTCTTGAAGGTAATTCTGCCGGTCTTTCCGGAACAATTATTCGGGCCCGTCCGCACCGGTCCCGCTCTCCTGCGGGTAGTATGTGTGCAGCGCACGTACCGCATCCGGGGCTATCGAGTACTGCACCGTTCTTCCGGACTTTGTTACTTCGAGCACCCCGGCATCGCGGAGACGGTTCGTGTGCCAGGTCACGGCTGCCCCGGAGATCCCCAGCACTTTTTCGAGATCGCTCCGGGTCGTTGCCGGGTTCTGGATCAGGTACTCGCAGATGAGCCGGTCCCTGCTGTTATGCAGGAGAGCGAGGATCTTCTGCTCGGACCCGGAGAATCTCCCGGAGTTCTCGAAGTACCGGGTATCGGATCCGGTTTTTGCCACCGAAATTTTCCCGGTCATTTTCAGCAGCGCAAGATGGTACCGGAGCGTGCTCCGGGCGATCCCGGTCTGCCGGGCAAGCTCGTTGAAGAATATCCCGGGGTTTGTTGCAATTGCCTCGTAAATCCGTGAGCGCGTGGCGTTTGTGAGCACGTTTGCCATCGTGATCTTCCGGTAACCAAGGTACGCGAACATCTTGATAAAAAAGAACAGTTCGAGGGGATAGAGCAGGAGCGGCGACAGAGATAATGCAACAGCCGTCAGCATGTCCCGGGGCGGGAGGTCCCAGAACGAGATCGGCACCATTTCAAGCGGAGTGCTGTTTGCAATGTCTGCATCGGTTGCCGGCTCGACAACGTATCCGTTGCTGGCGAGACCGGACATCGGTACGGCAAAGAAGAGGACGAGCAGGCAGGCTGCCGCGATCACAATGCCGAGCCGGTCAATGTCCATGAAAGGAATATGTGCGGGGCGGGGGACTTGAGCATTATGATCCGGTTTTTCCCGGGAAAAAACACGGGTGGCGGTACGGGAATACTATGCGGTTTTGTTCTGCGCCGGTTTTCAGGGCTCGCGTACGGTAAACAAACGGGCGAGAGATCGTAAATACCATAAGGGCCCCAGAGAGTTTCATACGCGGATGCACAGGATCTGCAGGGGAATGAAATGGAGAAGAGATGGCTGATGGCGGGAATTGCCGCTATTGTCCTTGTGGGGACATTTGGACATGGGGCATCCGGATCCGCCGGGACTCATACGGTCCCGGATCTCCTGTTAGACGGGACAAATAGTACAGACGTGCCCATGACACCGCCGGATAATACGACCAACCGTACTGTGGACATACAAAACGCATCGGCTGATGCTGTAAAAGAAAACCTGGAGAGAATGATGATCCAGGGTATAGCACCTCCCTGTGAGGATATCCAGAAGAACTGCGATGTTGTGGGGCCGGTACCTGCCGAGACCTACACTCATGCTGAACTGATCGGGGCAAACACCGTGCCGGCAAAAACGGCAGAGAACATTGCCCCTGCTGCCGGTTCTTCGCATGTGAACCTGACACTGATACCCTTAAACGCTACGTGGGACCCGGCCGTTTCGCTCCCGGTCTACGTTTACGGTGAACCCGTTGTGGTAAATGCCACGCTGGTCAATAACGGTTCCGACCCGATTACCATCATGGGATACCCGCCGAAAGCCGGAATACATTACCGGAATGCCAACCCGTTCCGGACATTTGGCCGTTCGCACCAGACCCTCGTTCTGGAACCGGGGCAGTCTCTCTCATCACCGGTAACCTGGGATCAAAAAGATGCCGGGGGTTCTCCGGTCGATCCGGGGCGCTACACGGTCGCGGTATATTACCTGTTCAACGAGAGCGCGAGCGGCTCGTGGGATGAATCGCATCTGGACACCGTATCTTCTTCGACCGACGTCATGATCCTGCCCAAAGGCGGGGCATATCAGGGAACGATTGCCGTGAATGAATCGCTGACAAAGGAAAATATTACAGCGACGCTTGAATCGGTCTCGTTTTCCAATGCATCGTGGACAGCGAGCGTACTCTTCCGGTTTCCCGATAAAGAATCATATGATCTTATGTCGACCTGTAACCGTTCGTGGCTTGAGTATTGGTCTATTGCACGATATGGGGCAGATTACTCGCTTGATGCCGCGACACCCCGGACGTTTTTTGACACAAGCGCCGATTGCGGGCTGCCCGGCGCGGAACGGTTTGTTTTCACGGGAGAACCAGTACCGGCAGGCGCACAGAATATCTCCCTCAATATTACTACGGACTGGATGGATCCCTCCTGCCAGACTCTTCCCCCTCATACCTGGAACTATCGCGTGAACCTGACTGCGCCACAATCTTCCCCGGATTTAACGCCTGCATTCGCTTCCACGCGGCTCGCCACACCGCTTCCGGTTGCCCTCCCGTACCTTGCAACGGGGCTGGCGGTTGCAATGTATGCAGTTGTTCGCTCCCGCAGGAGGCCGTAGGATGGAAAAGAAACGTGTCCGGGAAATCCTGATGGGGATACTCTCCACGTACATGGCGCTCTTCCTCTTCCTTGATGTGCTGATGTTCTCATTTGCCTTTCTCATCAACTGGGAGGCATGGTTTTTCGGGATCAAACTCGACGGCTGGCCGGCCGGGCTGTACCTGGCCGCAACTGCGCTTGCCGCAACAGGTCTTATCGTCCTGCTCCTGAAATACCCGGGCCGGTCGTTTGCAATTTGCAGTGCAGCCGTCCTGTACTTCGCATTCGTGTACATCCTGCCGGTCTTTTCACGGCAGGCAAACATGAAAAGCGATCTTGGCTGGACCGTGTTCTGGGCCGAGCTGGTTCTGTATATTGTCATCCCATTAGTTTTTCTCGGGGTCGCTGCGGTACTGGGCCGGACAAAAACCGGGGAGTCTGCATGAAGCCGGCGGGTCAGGAAGATATCCTCATTCGGGTCGCTGCGATCATCGCGATCATCCTATTCCTCGTACTGACGTATGCAACGGTGATTCTGTGGACCGGGGCAAACCCGGTACCGTAGATAAAAACCGGCAGATTCCCTGGACCGGGAGACATCAGGTCCCGGAGGATCGGTTCTCCGACGGAGGGACAGAACAGAGTAACCCCCCGAAATTGGTTTCCAGTGGAAACGGTGTCCACGCCATTCGAAAAGTTTTATTTAATCGCGTATTTTCCTGAAATTTCCATTTTAATCGGGATTTTTACCTGCAAAATAGCGGGCTTCTGTTGGCAGGGTTTTTGGAGAGGTCCGGATGGTCAGCTGAGCCTGAGATCTGCCAACCGGTGCAATCTGTGAGCGTTTTTTGGATCTACGACGGAGAAATTCCTTATATGAAGGATGTACCGACGGTGACTAGTAAGATGAAGACGCTCCCGGGGGCTCCGGCAAGCCTCCGCCCCCGCCGCGTGGGCGTCCCCCGCTTAGCGATAGTGCTGTATTACCTGTACCGGGAGCAGTTCTGAATGCAGGTAATAGGGGCACTATCGTATTCGCCCCCGCCCCCCTTTGGAGGGCAGGGATGGCGCAAGGGGGGGCTACATGTACGAGAGACCTCTATCTCCGTACTTTTTTCCGGCATTTTGGATTTTTGTCCGGAAAAATCCGGCCGTCCAGACTTTCACCCGGACTTTTTTTGGGATTTTCAGATTTCGAACCGGAAAAAATTCGGCCGGACATTTCTTCAAACCGCGTTGACGGTTGCTTCAAAGTTTAATGATTATTAAAATATTATCGAAAGAACTATGGTGTTCATAGTATGAATTCAGAAATAAGTACAATCACATATTGGAGTATAAAATGGACTTTACGTCTTTGCTAGTCGGGCTCATCATAGGGGCTGTTATTGGGGGGATTCTTGGTTATGTTATTGGAAAACTAAAATCCGCACAACCTATCGATCTTTCCGGCCAATCTGGATTACTTTCCTCCCTGAATTCTCAGGTTGCAGAGATGAAAGGGAAATTTCTCGAAATGGAAAAAGCTCGGCAACAGATTGATCAGCAGCGGGCCCAGTATGATGCCCAACGAGAGCAACGATTAAAAGAGTGGATAGAAAACACTCAAAAATTATTCACCGAGCAGGCAGACAAAGGAAAACAAGTGGATGAGGCAAAAGATAAACGGATTCAAGATTGGATGGAATCAACGAAAAAATTTTTTGAAGAGCAAAAATCCGCAAATACCACATTCCTTGAACAACAGGGAAAATCCCGCGAAGAAATTGAGACAAAGCGTGATGCCCAACTCAAGGACATGTCCGTCATGATCCAACAGGTCACACGTACAATTCATGGTACTAAACAGCGGGGAATTGTCGGAGAAGATCAGCTCCGCGAAGTTCTTTCTCACTGTATTCAAGCGTGTGTTGTTGTATCTGATCTGAAAACCGACAGTGGAATAGTCGAATTCGCATGGAACTTAGAAGACGGCAAATTTATCCCGATTGATTGTAAACTACCCGACGTCTTCGAACTTCTTGATCAATACGATAAATCCGAGGATATTACCGAGCAGAAAAATCTCAAAAGTGAGATTATCAAAAAAATTGAGAAAGAAATTAAGGAAATTCAAAAGTATCGGAATCAGACCAATACAATTGATTCCTGCATTCTCGTTGTACCCGAAGGTGTTCTTGAGATGGTCCCTGAAATCGTCGGTTCTGGCAGGGAAACAAATGTCTTCGTATGCAGTTATAAAGAGGTTTTCCCGGTTTCTTACCTTATTCAGGAAAAATATCGGCATAATAAAGAATTGGGCGATATCGGGGAATATCGAGAAATAATTACCACGCTGCTCCAGATATTTGATTCGATAAATAAACTAACAGACACGATAAACCGTGGGCTCGTTATGATTACAAATGCAAATAATTCGATTAAACAACAGATCCTTCTTGCAAAACAGAAGCCAAAAGGAATTCCTATTGTCGAGATAAAAGAAGAGAAGTCAGAATAATTTTTTAAATCATTGGGCGAGTTTTCAAAACTCCCCGTCCTGCTCAAAACTTCTCCCGTACCGGATCGCAAGCTCCGCCTTGTAGAGTTCCCTCCCAAGATACCCGGCATGATCGAGCAGGGAAACATCCCCCCGGGCAATGAGCGTGTGCAGGACATCCTGCCAGCGCTCGCCTTTGATGGCCTTCCCGTGGATCACCGCCACGATCAGCCCGTCCTCGATCCCGATCCGGAAATTTCCCTTCGGATCGTACGCGATCTCGTCCGGCATCCGCTCTGCTGCGATTGCACGCTCGTATTCGAGCGGCGGTTCGCGCCGGCGCCGCTTCTCCTTGAGCACGAGAAGATCGATCCCGAGATCCTTTGCATACGGCCGGTCCCGGGCAAGCACCATCATCTCCGTTGCCTTCCGCATCTCCTTGATCGAGCCCCGGGTCTTGTCCGAGTGCTCGCTTGAAAAAATAATTGCGGCCCCGGCCTCCATCGCCATCCCGGCAAGGAGCGCGTTAATGCCTACAGAATCCGCATCGAGGAGCTCCGCAACATTTCCCGCACCAAAAAAGAGCGGGCAGCCGTAGTCCTTAAACCCGGCAAGCGATCGAACAAGGCCCGAACCCGCCGGCTGGAGCAGGGGGTCGGCCACGATGCAGCCGATCCCGGCCCGGCGGGCCCGTGCTATGTTGCCTTTCAGGGTTTTTTCGCCCGGCACCACGACCGCCGCCGCCCCGGCCGCTGCCACCTCCTTTCCCACGACCGGGATATTCTTCTCCTGGAGCGAGAGGACGATGTCGGCCCGGAAGAGTGCCGCTCTGATGAGTGCCGGGTCCTGCGAGTCGATGGCGAGCGGCCCGTCAAGGTCTTCGAGTCTGGAAAAGACCATTTTTACGTCCGCCGGCGTTGCATCGAACCCGAACCCGAGGTCCACGATATCCGCCCCGTCCGCAAAGTACCGTTCGGCAGTCTCCCGGATATGCATCCGTTTGTGGGCGTCCATGATCTCGGCGAGCACCTTCATCCGCGCATCGCCGCCGATCTTTACCCCCCGGATCACGCACTCCGGCTCCGCTGCCGCTTCTGATGCCGCGATCTTCTCGGCCGCGTCCTTTGCCCGTCCCGCCGCGAGGAAGTCCTCCGCGGGAATGGTGGGCGAGAGCGGCACCTTTCCCACGAGCGGGAGCACCCACGCAAGATCGGCCGCGTGCCGGGGGCCGCGGTAGACCGGGATACCGGTATCGCGCTCAATGGTTTCGAACGAGACCGTGCACATCCCCGAGACCACCACGGCATCGTACGCGCCTTTTTGTAAGAGGTCGCGGAGCGCCCGGGGCGTAAGAAACGAGGCGATCTTTCCCGTCACCACCACGTCCGCGTCGAAACCGGCCGCTGCCTTTTTCACGAGCCCGGCGGTCGCGGAGCCGGTGGGAAGGAGGATTCGCATAAATCTCCTTAATACCAGAGAGGTAAAAACACTAGTGATCAGATGCTGACCTGCGACCTGCACGTACATACCAGTTTCTCAAAAGACGGGGAGAGCAGTGTCGAAGATATTCTCCGGCAGGCAGAGGCGGTGGGCCTTGACGCAATCGCCATCACCGACCACGACTGCGTTGACGGCGCAAAGCTCGCGCTGTCCATTAAGACCCCGGTCCTTGTCATCCCGGGGATCGAGATCTCGACCAAGCAGGGACACCTGCTGGTGCTCGGGGTGACCGAGGTGATCCCCGCGGGCCTCGATGTCCGCGACACGGTTGCGATTGCAAAGCGCATGGGAGCGCTCGTGATCCTCCCCCACCCGTACCACATGTGGCGCCACGGGGTTGCCCGGAAGATCCGGGCCGCGATGAACATCGTGGACGCGGTCGAGGCGTTCAACAGCCGGTACATTGTCGGCTCGGCCAACCGGAAGGCCGGCCGGGTCGCGGCCCGGCTCGAAAAGCCCTGCGTGGGCGGGAGCGATGCGCACAATGCACGCTTTGTCGGGTACGGGAGAACGTTTGTGGAAGCAGAACCGGAGATGCAGGCGATCTTTGCTGCTATCCGTGCGGGAAAGGTCGATTACGGCGGACGCCAGACTCCGCTGCGGACCTACACC
>WSSedL1CaDRAFT_10000061_pt1 | contig 62795 bp, 66 predicted proteins | sample WetSurSL1Cattail_FD_9464 | JGI IMG/M metagenome (IMG submission 9464)
AGGGGATGCAGCCGATCCCGGTGAGTGAATACCGGCAGATGGCAGGACGGGCCGGCCGGCCCCGGCTCGACCCGTACGGCGAGGCGGTGCTGATCGCAAAAGAGGCCGAGCAGGTGCCGGAGCTCTTCGAGGTCTATATCGAGGCAGAGGCAGAGGACGTCCACTCGCGGATCGCAGAACCGACCGCGCTCTATACCCATGTCCTCTCCCTGATCGCTTCGGGCTTTGCAGCAACCCGGGGCGAGCTCTCGGACTTTATGAACCGCTCGTTTTATGTCCACGAGCACAAGCAGGGCCGGCTCATCCACCGGGCTGTCGACGAGGCGCTCCAGTTCCTGATCACCGCAGAGATGGTAGTGGAGGTCGGCGAGCACATTGGTTCAACGGAGCTCGGGACCCTGGTCTCCCGGAGGTATATCGACCCGCGGAGCGCGTCCGCGATTGTCACGACCCTGCGGGAACAGGAGACGTACGCCGATCTCGGTCTGGTCCAGCTCATCTGCACTACCCCGGATATGCCGACCCTGTACGCAAGGAACGCCGATCTCCCGGCACTCTCCCGGATGCTCGAGGTCCGGGGAGGCGACCTCTGGCTCCCGCCACCCCTTGACGATGATGAGGCGGAGGGCTATTACCGGGCCGTAAAGACCGCGATGCTCCTCTCGGACTGGACCGACGAGCTCCCTGAAGAGAAGATCTGCGAGCGGTACGGTGTGGGCCCGGGGGACGTGTTCGGGATGGTCGAGAGCATCAACTGGCTGCTGCATGCAACGAGCCAGCTGGCAAGGATGTTTGCCCCGAAATTCTACCCTCAGATTGCAGAATGCGAGATCTGCATGAAGAACGGGATCCGCCGCGAGCTCCTGCCCCTTGTCCGGCTCCGGGGCATCGGGCGCGTCCGTGCCCGCAGGCTCTTCAATAACGGCCTGACCTCGCCCGAAGAGATCAGGAAACACCCGAAAGAAGAGGTGGTGAAGATCCTCGGGCAGGGGATCGCGGATCAGATTTTTGACCAGATACTGCCAAAGAACAGGAGTACTGGCCCGGCCGCAGAGGAGAAAGAGCGGCCTGGTGGCGGACAGGCAACCCTGTTCCGGTTCGGGTGACGTTTACAATGGAAAAACAGGAATTTTCTGCAGGGATCCGGTATGCGACTATAACCATCACGGACAAGAAGGAGTTCCTCTCCGGCGTGCATGCCGTAGCCGGCCGGCACAGGACCCGGATCGTCTGTTTCGATGCAGACAGGATCGCCGGCCGCCTTCACGCAGAAAAGGCCCTCAGGCTTGCCTGCCGGGCCGAGGCAGAAGGCACGATGATTGCCAACTCGTTCGAGATGGAAGCGCTCCTCTATGCTGCCGGCACCCGGCAGTGCAGTATGGCGGTGCCCTTTGGTATCCATGAGAAGGAGAACCGGCTGTATGTCTGCTGCTGCCCGGATGTCCCGGCAGCGTGGCAGGACCTTGCAGCCTGTATGGCGTTTGTCCCGGAACCCCCGCAGGAGCTCTCCCCGGAAAAGGCAGCCCGGCTTGCCCGGCTTTTCGATATTACCCCGGACGAGATTGCAGCAGCCGGGGGTGCGGGGTGCCTGACCGACCTGGTGCTGGAGCGGGTGGCGCTGCTGGACGTGAGCAAGTAGCTCCCTAACATTCTTTTTTTTATGTCAATGGGGAAGACCGGTACACTTTCATTCGTACGAGACGTGCGTGGTTTCCGGGATCGATTTTCCCGGACCTGTCCCGGGAGGGACATGCGCCGGGAAGATTCGGCACACCGACGGGAGCCCGATCTCTTCCACACCTGCTGCCATCGTGCAATGCGGGGGGTCGCACCAAAAACGGCATGACCCCCCCTTTTTGATGGGTCCAAAAGTTCCTCAAAAGACATCGATCCGGCATCCGGCCGGGTCGGACAAAGGCAGGTACAGGGTTTTTTATCCGACGGTCCCGGCAGGTGTGTGCAAGGATCCGCACCTCCCCAGGATCTTGCCCGACAGCTGCGTGAACCGGTGATCCGGACCAGGCGCGACCCCCCCCTCCCGGATTGTGATCTTTCCAGATCCGTGCTAAAAATTCTACGATGTAAGATTCCTGGTGCTTTTTAAATAAAACCTGCAGCGCAGCAAAGGGGGGGTCAGGCAGGATCGGGTTAGATCTCCGCCCGGGACGGGGGTCCGGACAGGGAATCCTGCAACCGGAGTGACCCGGGTACCTCATGGGGAATTCTTGAATACCAGCGTGCATAAGGTGCAGGAAAGACACAACAAAAATCCGCGCCACCGTTCAAAATGGGGGTGTCGGGAATGCAGCAGATGAAAAAAGGGAGGCCGATCCCGTTACTTGTTCGCGTGGGAGAGGATGTGCCGGATCTCCGGGACGATCAGGGTCTTTGCAGCAAGGGTTACTGCAGGCGTGGATCCCGGGATACAGAATATAACGTTTCCCTTCATAGTCCCTGCAATGGCCCGGGAGAGCATGGTGGAAGTCCCAATCTCCTCGAAACTTTTGAGCCGGAAGAGCTCGCCAAACCCGTCGATCTTTTTCTCAAGCAGGGGAGAGACAGCTTCGATGGTGCAGTCATCGTGGGTCAGCCCGGTGCCGCCGTTGACAATGATGCAGTTGCAGGTCTTTGCAGCAAGAAGCACCTCGAACCTGATTGCTCCGATATCATCGGGAATTACTGCATAATGCCGGACTTCCAGATGTGCCTGGGTAAGGATCTCCTGGATGGTTTTTCCACTGGTATCGGTCTCCTTTGTCCGGGAGGTGGACACCGTAATTACCGCACAGCTGATCGCCAGCTCTGAAAGATGCTCCGGCTTCATGATCATAGGTTTAGCGCTGAACTCGCATTAAAAGACGTTTGTAACGCTGATACCAGAACAACACAAAACATGCAAATGTCCGACTGGTATTCCCGCTGATATTCCTGCAGGGGCTACCCCTTTATTTCCAGTGGAGTTCTCAAATGCCAAGAGCTGCTTCCCGTTGTTTTGTAGGACTCTCCCTGTTTCGTGGTTGTTGCATGGCCGGTTTCAGCGTTTCCTTCCGGTTGTTGTATGTTCTTTACATTGTCACATCAAAAACGATGTGTTTTTATAGTTTTACGGGGAGATCTTCAATGACTATTCTTCTTTTTTTCTTGAATTATCAGGGTTATAATTCTCTCAGGTTCCACAGGAAACAATGGGGTGGGTCCCTGTTTTTGGAAAAGGGCTGGAATTACCGCACAACTCACGACGGAGGTTTTGCCGCAGGGCTTTTTAAACGACACTAAAATAATAGTCTGCTAATCGCAAGAATTTCTTTTAGAAAGCAAAAAAAAGCGTTTTTAGAGGTTTTTCCACAGGAAGCAGGGGGGTATATAAAGAACAAAAAACCGCGTACTTTTTTATCTCATCCCACCTACTCTCAGCTCCACGTGTCCCATTATGCCCGAACCTGAAGACCCCTCAACCAGTCTGTTCAAGAAATACCTTTCCAATAACCGGATATTCCGCGACCGGGAGGTGCTCAGGCACTCGTACCGTCCCCAGATTCTACCTCACCGCCAGCCGCAGATCGATACGGTCGCCTCGATCCTTGCCCCCTCCCTCAGGAACGAAACCCCCTCCAATATCCTGATCTATGGCAAGACCGGGACAGGAAAGACAGCCAGCGTGCGGTACGTTGGTTCCGAGCTGGAGAAAGCGAGCAGCAAGATGGGAACCCTCTGCCGGATCGTTCACCTCAACTGCGAAGTGATCGACACCCAGTACCGGGTGCTCGCCCAGATAGCAAAGTGCATCGACGGGGTTGACGAGACTGCAAGCGACAAGACCAAGAGTCACATCCCGATGACCGGGTGGCCCACCGACCAGGTGTATGCAGAACTCAAGAACCAGCTCGAAGCCGGCGGCGGCGTTCTTGTCATTGTACTTGACGAGATCGACAAGCTCGTCAAAAAGAGCGGCGACGACACGCTCTACAACCTGACCAGGATCAATTCCGATCTCAAAAATTCCAAGGTCAGCATCATCGGGATCTCAAACGATCTCAGTTTCAAGGACTTCCTTGACCCCCGGGTCCTCTCTTCGTTATCGGAAGAGGAGATCGTCTTTCCGCCGTACAATGCGCCGCAGCTCGTGGATATCCTGACCCAGCGTGCGGCCGGGGCATTTGTCGAGGGCGCGGTTGCCGACGGTGTGATCCCGCTGTGCGCTGCCCTTGCGGCCCAGGAGCATGGCGATGCACGCCGGGCGCTCGATCTCCTCAGGATCTCCGGGGAGCTCGCCGACCGGGACGAGTCAAAACAGCTGGGCGAAGAGCATGTAAAGCAGGCCCAGGCAAAGATCGAGACGGACAGCATGATCGAGTGCATTGCAACGCTCCCCAGCCAGAGCAAGCTGATCCTTTTCTCCATGCTGACGCTCGAACAGCTGGGCCAGAACATCTTTACCAGCGGGGAGGTCTCGCGCGTGTACCAGGACCTTGCCCCACCCCTCCAGCTCGATATCCTCACCCACCGGCGGATCACCGATCTCATCTCGGAACTCAACATGCTGGGCGTGATCAACACCCGGGTGGTCAGCAGGGGACGGTACGGGCGTACAAAAGAGATGTGGTTCGATGCCAACACGAACAAGATCCGCGAGGTCGTGCTGACGGATCCACGGCTGAACGGATTAAAAGATCTTGATATAAATCAGATGGAAGCCAAATGGTTAAAAACGTGGTTCAGGTGAGATGTGATGGATGACAAGGATCTCGAACTCCTCAGGATTCTTGAGGAGAACAGCCGGCTGTCTGTACAGGAAATCGGATCGATGACCAATCTTATCCCGTCGGAAGTCGAGGCACGGATCCACGCACTTGAAGAGAACAGGATCATCCGCAAGTATACGACCGTCATTGACTGGGAGAAGGCGGGGAACAGCGAAGTCTCCTCCATCATCGAGCTCAAGGTGAGCCCCGAGCGCGACTTCGGGTACGACCGGATCGCAGAACGGCTCTCCCGGTTCAGGGAGGTGCGGACGCTCCGCCTCATTACCGGTACCTACGACCTGCAGCTGATGGTAAGCGGCAAGAACATGCAGGAGGTTTCCCGGTTTGTCTCGGAACACGTTGCCCCGATGGACCGGATCCGCGAGACGGCGACCCACATTGTCATGAAATCCTATAAGGAGAATGGCAACACGCTTTTCGAGCAGCAGGAAGCTGAACGCCTCCCGTATTCCTTCTAGGGGTGAGAACGGATGCGGAATTTTGTCTCTGAACGGGCCCGGGAGATCCCTCCGTCGGGCATCAGGAAGTTCTTCGATCTCGTCCTCACCATGGACGATGTGATCTCGCTCGGGGTCGGGGAGCCGGACTTCAGGACCCCGTGGAACATCTGCGAATCGGGGATCTACTCGGTCGAGCAGGGCGTGACCTCGTATACCTCGAACCGGGGCCTCCAGACGCTCCGCGACGCACTCTCGGCCCACCTTGCAAGCCGGTACCAGCTCAACTACACGGCAAACGACGAGATGATCATCACCACCGGGGTCTCCGAAGCCCTCGACATCGCTATCCGGGCGGTTGTAAATCCCAGGGATGAAGTGCTGATTGCCGAGCCCAGTTACGTCTCGTATGCGCCCTGCGTCACGCTCGCCGGGGGTACACCCGTCCCGATCGAGTGTACCGAACAGGATCATTTCCGGCTCAACCCCGACAAGCTCCAGGAGAAGATCACGGACAAGACAAAAGCCCTGATCATCAACTTCCCCAACAACCCGACCGGCGCGGTCATGAAAAAGGAGGATCTCGGGCCGATCGCGGATATCGTGACCGATAAGGATCTCCTCCTTATCAGCGACGAAGTCTACTCGGAACTCACCTACGAATCCTCCCATGTGGCATCGGCAACGGTAAAGGATCTCTGGGAGCGGACGATCACCTTAAACGGGTTCTCGAAAGCCTATGCAATGACCGGCTGGCGGGTGGGATTCCTCTGTGCGCCCAAGGAGATCTGCGATGCTGCGCTCAAGATCCACCAGTACGTGATGCTCTGCGCCCCCGTTATGGGACAGGTGGGTGCGGTCGAGGCGCTCCGTTCTGCCGAAGACGAGAAGACGAGCATGGTCAACGAGTACCGGCTCCGGAGGAACATGTTTGTGGCCGGCCTCAACAAGATCGGCCTCTCCTGCCATGTGCCCGAAGGTGCGTTCTATGCCTTCCCCTCGGTTAAGGGGACCGGTCTCTCCGATGTGGAGTTTGCGGAGAAACTCTTAAAGGAACAGCGGGTTGCGGTTGTGCCCGGCAGTGTCTTTGGCAGGGGCGGGGACTACCACCTCCGGTGTGCCTATGCGGTCTCGCGCAAGGAGTTAAGCGAGGCACTGGGCCGGATGGAGACCTTTGTGAACGGCCTATAAAAAAAAGAACCGCCGATATCTTCCCCACCCCTTTTTGTTTTCACATTCCACCGGCAAACGATCCCCTTGCCCGTCCTTTTTTCCTCATGGCAGACTTTATTGCCAAACCCGGCATACACTACATGAACTTAAAATGAGTTGTACTATTATCGTTGGTGGATTTTTCGGGGATGAGGGGAAGGGCAAGGTTGTTGCCCACATCGCTCACGCGGATGAACCCGTTATCATCTCCCGCGGCGGTGTCGGCCCCAATGCCGGCCACACGGTCAAGGTCGGGGAGAAGGAATACGGCGTCCGGATGGTTCCGTCCGGATTCGTGTACCCCAAAGCAAAACTCTGTATCGGGAGCGGCGTGCTCGTGAACCCGAAGGTTCTCGAAGACGAGGTCAACCGGCTTGGTGTCCGGGGCCGGGTCTTTGTGGACAAGCGCTGCGGTATCATCACCGAGGATCATATCGCCCGGGACAAGGGCAATGACTATCTCTCCAAGAAGATCGGGAGCACGGGTTCCGGCTGCGGTCCGGCAAATGCGGATCGTGTCATGCGGATATCCCCGCAGGCAAAGGACGTGCCGGAGCTCAAGGAATATTTAATGGACGTCCCGAAGGCCATCGACGACGCCTTAAAGGACGGAAAGGAAGTCCTTCTCGAAGGCACACAGGGATTCGGGATCTCGCTGTATTACGGCACCTACCCGTTTGTGACAAGCAAGGACACCTCGGCCTCGCAGATCGCCGCCGATAACGGTGTCGGCCCGACCAAGATCGACGATGTCATCGTGGTCTTCAAGGCATACCCCACCAGAGTGGGCGAAGGCCCGTTCTCCACCGAGATGACCTCGGAGAAGTCCGATGCGATGGGCATCCAGGAGTTCGGCACGGTCACCCACCGGAAGCGCCGGATCGGCGGCTGGGACGGGGATATGGCCCGGTACTCCGCTATGATCAACGGCTGCACGCAGGCAGCGATCACCGGTATCGACCGGGTGGACCCGGACTGCTATGGCATCAGCGATTATGGCAAGCTCACCAAAAAGGCAAAGGACTTCTTAAAGACCGCCGAAGACGATATCGGCTGCCCCATCACGCTCATCTCCACCGGCCCCGAGCTCACCCAGATCATCGATATCAGGAAAGAATACCAATGAAGCGTTCGCTCATGGACATCCTCTGCTGCCCGGTCTGCAAAGGCGATCTCGCCCTTTCTGTTGGGAAAGAGGATGAAAAAGAGATCCTCGAAGGCAGCCTGCACTGCGCCGCGTGCCGGGTGGATTATCCGATCCATGAGGGTATCCCCAACCTTCTTCCCCAGAAATAACCGGTGCCGTCATGTCCTCCCTGCTGCCATTCGAACTTCTGGCGGTTACGGAAATCCCCCCGGAGGAGGGATCGAAGACCGAGATCTACCTCAACCGGTCCGGCATCAACACGATCGAAGTTTCCCCCGATAATGTCCATGTCGAATGCGGCAGGATGCTCCGGGTCCGGTTCGTGAACCGGGGCGCCCCGGTCCATATCACGGCGAGTTCGTCGAACGCAGGCATGTTTTCAGACTTTTTCCACGAGAACATGTATGTGATCGACGAAGTTACCCTCGGGATACAGACCAGAAAGGACTGCTCGCCAGGCTTTTTCGATATCGATATCCTTGCCGGGTACGGCGCCTCGAAAGCCACCCTTCGCATCGAGGTCAATGTCCGGCCCACGCGGGGAGAAGAGGAACAGAAAAAGGAACCAGCGGTCCAGCCGGTCGCCCACGGCCGGCCCCACCTGCTGATGATCGCCATGGGGATTGGCCTGGTGTTGTACAGCACGTGGTATTATACGAAAATTGAAGTTCTCAACATCCTTGCCTTTATCGTCTTAATCGTCGGTGCGTTGTTCGTATGGTACCGACAGACCTGATCCTTGCCGGCGCTGTTCTTCTTCTCGCGCTCTTCATCGACCGGCTCACCGGGGACCCGCACTCTGCCCTTCACCCAGTCGCGCTCATTGGCCGGTTTATCGGGTGGTGGGGACAGCCGGGGAGGTATCCGCCGTGGCTCCAGCGGGCAGCGGGAGTCCTCTTCTGGCTGATCACCGCAGTCCTGTTCGCACTCCCGTTCTACCTCTTCGGGAAGTACGCGCCGTTGCTCGTGTTTCTCATCGGTGCCCCGTTCTTTTTGAAATGCTGTTTTGCCTGGCGCTCGCTTGAAGAGCATACGCTCGGCGTAGCAGCGGCCCTCGAAGACGGCGTGGGTGCCGGCCGCGAACAGGTTAAGATGATGGTCTCCCGGGACACGGCGGCGCTCGACCCGGAGCATATCCGCTCCGCGGCGTACGAGTCCATGACCGAGAACCTCAACGACAGCATCGTCGCGCCCCTTTTTTACTATGCGGTCTTCTCGTTATGGGCCCTCGGCCTTGCGGCAGCCGCGGTGTTCCGGGCGGCAAACACCATGGATGCCATGCTCGGGTACAAAGACGAGCGGATCCGTCTGGGCTGGTGTCCGGCCCGGATCGACGATGTTCTCGGGTACATCCCCGCCCGGATCACCACGTTTTACCTTCTGGTCTGGTTTGCAGCGCAGGGGACGTTTCGGGCCGCGTGGCGGACCCTGAAGAGCGACGGCAAAAAACGGCCGGGCTTTAACGGTGGCATCATCATGGCAGCAATGGCCGGGGGCTGCGGGATCCGGTTTGAAAAGCCGGGGGTATACACGATCGGCAGCGGGACCCGGCCGCTCACAGAAGGCGGTACCGACGTGCTGCGGGCGGTCCGGGTGGTCACCATCGCATTTGCGGCAACTGCTGCCGGGACACTTATTTTATTGGCTTGGCTGGTACAATAGTACCGGTATATGAAACTTGAAGAACTGAGATTTGGCACCGAGCTTATCAAGCGCGGCTTTGCATCCATGCAGAAAGGGGGCGTGATCATGGATGTCGTCAATGCCGAGCAGGCGAAGATCGCCGAGAGCGCCGGTGCCGTCGCAGTCATGTCTCTTGAGCGGGTGCCGTCCGATATCCGTAAGATGGGCGGCGTCGCCCGGATGGCAGACCCCCAAAAGGTCCAGGAGATCATCGATGCGGTCTCGATCCCGGTGATGGGCAAGGTCAGGATCGGCCACTTTGTCGAGGCACAGGTGCTCGAGGTGCTCGGCGTCGACATGATCGACGAGAGCGAGGTCCTGACCCCGGCAGACGAGGAATTCCATATCGACAAGAAGCAGTTCAAGGTTCCGTTCGTCTGCGGTGCGCGGAACCTCGGCGAGGCGCTCCGCCGGGTAAACGAGGGCGCGGCCATGATCCGTACAAAAGGCGAGGCAGGTACCGGCAATGTTGTCGAAGCCGTGCGCCACATGCGGGCGATCATGGGCGAGATCCGGAAGGTCCAGGGCATGGATATCCAGGAGCGGATTGCCTATGCACGGAGCATCGAGGCCCCGGCTGAGCTCGTGATCGAATGCGCCACCCGCGGCCGGCTCCCGGTCGTGAACTTCTCGGCAGGCGGTATTGCCACCCCCTCGGACGCGGCGCTCATGATGCAGCTCGGGGCCGACGGGGTCTTTGTCGGGTCGGGGATTTTTAAGTCTTCGAACCCCGAGAAGATGGCAAAGGCGATCGTGGAAGCGGTCAACCACTACAAGGATCCCGCCGTAATCGCAAAAGTCAGCACGGGCCTTGGCGATGCAATGCCGGGCCTCGACGTTCACACCCTCCGTCCCGATGAGGTGTTGCAGACCCGTGGGAAGTAAAGGAATAAAAGTCGGCGTGCTCGCCCTTCAGGGAGACGTGAGCGAGCACATCGACGCTTTTTTGAAGGCTCTTCTCTCGCTCGGATATGCAGAGGGTTCGGCAGTAATCGAGGTGAGGAGCCCGGCGGATCTTGCCGGCTGCGACGCGCTTGCTATCCCCGGCGGGGAATCGACTACCATCTCGCGGCTGATCGACAAGAACGGCCTGTATGAACCGATAAAAAATTTCAAGGGCGGTATCTTTGCTACCTGTGCCGGGCTGATCCTCATGGCAACCGAGGTCGGCGACGCACGGGTCCACAGCCTGGGTCTTATGGACATGACGGTGGACCGGAACGCGTTTGGCCGGCAGCGGGAGTCGTTTGAAGCCGATATCCCGGTCGAGGGCCTTGCCGGGGGGCCGTTCCACGCGGTCTTCATCCGCGGCCCGGTGATAAAAGAGGCCCGGGACGGCGTGAAGGTACTGAGCCGGATAGACCAGGGCATTGTTGCAGTCGGGAAGGGAAAGCACATAGCCCTTGCCTTCCACCCCGAGCTCGGCGGCGACCTCCGGCTCCACGAGCGGTTCCTGAGGGCAAACGGGCTCTGATCCGGCCCTTTTCTAAAAATTGTAGTTTTTTTCCGGTCCCGCCGGCCTTTTACGAGCCGTTCGGGTTCGTGATCCGCCCGGTAAAGAGGACGGTACCCGTATCGTTGTCCTGTATCACGAAGAGGAACGGGTGATCGGCCTTAAAGACCGGGACCGGCTCTTCGTTCCCGACCACCACTGCTTTGGTTGCGAGGACAACACCCGTTGCCGCAGCCGCTTCCGTGCCTTCCTCGTTTACCTCGATACAGGCCTTGTGGACGGCATCGCTGATAAAGAGGTCCTTTTTCCCGTCCATCCCGGAGAAGTCGGCACTGTCAGAGAATGCCGTGGGCATTCCCATAGAAGAGAGCGTCCCGGCAAGGGAGTACTGTGCCTCGATCTTGAACTTCGGGATGTACACCTTTACCTGCCGGGTGGATGCGTTCTGCTCCAGCGCCGAGAGGTTGGCCGGGTCAAGGTACGGGACGGCAGCTGAAATATCGTTGTGGCGGGGCAGGAGGATCACCATCGAGAGCCCGTTATTGTCCTTTGCCGTGTAAGGCAGGGAGAGCATCTGGATATCTCTGGTAGCTGCGTACGGGAAGGTGGCACCGTCGCCGGTCTGCTGCATCATCTTTACTGTGATGTTCGAGCCGTCCGGGGTGGTAAACGGGGCATCGGCAGTCTGGCCGGCGTCGAACTGCTTCTCCCAGGTACCCTTGAAATAGACGGCGTTGGTGATCACGAGCCTCGTCATGGCGGTGATGGACCCGGCAGGCAGCAGGTCGAGGATCTTGTTATTGGTCTGGTCCGCTACCCAGGTGTTGATGGTCTGGCGCGAAGCCTCGGGCTGGTTGACGAAGTCGAGGTTCGTGGTATTGGCGCCGTAGTACTGTTCCGCCGTGGCGGTGTACGCGGGGAGGAAGACGTAGGTCTTCTCCGCCCAGAGGGCATTTGCCGTGCTCAACGTGTAACCGGCGTTCTTCGCGTTGATCGCTCCATTCTCTGCGGCATATCCTTCCCGCATTGCGATCTGGTTTGCCGGGAAGTAAAATACGGACCGGATCTGGTCGGCGGTCGTCCCGCGTGCCCCTTCGTACGTGATGGCAAAGGCAGACGAGATGGAGAACGGCGAGAAGAAGATGTTCCCCGTGGCATCTCCTGCGGCAAGCTCGCGGTACAGGCTCGCGGAGAAGAGGTTGTTTGCATCGACAACGCTGGCAGCGGAGCTCCCGGCCGGCGAGGATGTCTCCGAGGGCGATACATTCTTACTTTCCTGTCCGGCCGGGGCCGAAGGGGTCGAGGTACACCCCGCTGCAAGCAGGAGAAGGACAAGGGATGAGATAAGGATCAGGCAGTACAGGAAACCACGTTTCATACCGGAATGTGGGAGGGCCGTTCCATTAAATCTGGCGATAATTGCGGGTATTTTCGCAGTTATGCACCGGACCGTGCACGAAGTCTCCGATCTCAGTCCTTTTTCATTGCCTCCGCTTTGAGCTCCTTTGGCATCAGCTCGATTGCATACCGGAGAGCCGTCCGGGGCATGGCCTTTTTGTTGCGCATGACAAAACCGAACACTTCTTCGGTGTGTTTCCGGCTCGCTTCTTTTAAGAGCCAGCCGTACCCTTTCTGTACCATGTCGTCGGTATCGGTCAGGAGAAGACCGGCAATCGCGAGGGATTCGTCAAGGAATTTTCCGTGCTTTGCCGGGACAATCAGGGAGACCGCCGCCGCCCGCCGCATCCAGCGGTTCTTTGACTGCGTCCACTGTTGTAATTCGGCGATATATTCAGGGTACTGTTCGAAGAAGTCCCCCAGGGTATGGTTGCAGAAGCCGTCGCAGGAGGCCCAGTTCGTGATGTAGGTATCGATCCAGCGGGCAAAGACTGCAAGATCCTCCGGTTCGTACCGGCCGGAGAGGGAGTGCGCCCATTGCGAGACGATAAAGGACTCCTCCATGTATCCGGATCTGTACAGCTCTTCGCAGAGGGCGAAGATCTCCTGCTTGTCCCGGCCTTTGATCTCCTTATAGTACTTTTTTGCGAGGGCAACGACCGCTGTGGTCCTGATCCCGTAACACCGGATCTCTTCCTTGAAAAACCGCTTCGATGATTTCTGGATCCCGGGGTCTGCCATCCCGTTGAGATCCTGCCGTATCTGCCTGACGACCTGGTCCATTCTCTTTTTTTATTGGTGAGCAAGGTGATAAGGGAAACGAAAGGCAAATTCCCACATGATAGATCATGTGGAAAAATAAATAAAAACCGGAAAATTACGATCATATTCCAAAAATAACCTTAGATTATTGTTAAAATCAAAGAGAAAATTTTATTAATTGTAACTGAAAACTAAGCATGGAGTGTGGATGGCGATGGATCAAACCCAGGTCGATACCATAGCGAGTGCCGCGTCCGCGGACGACCCGGATCTCAAACTCAAAAACCTGGAGCAGGAAGTCGATCTCATTAAAACCTCCATCAAGCGTCTCCTGATCGATATCAGGGAACGTATGAACGAGTTCCAGAGCGCGGGAGACCTGGCCGCCTTCCCGCAAAATTCCGTATCCTCCGCGGAAACCGCGGCAAAAGAGGCCGGGAAAGCTGCCCTCGATGCCCGGGAGGTTGCGCTTGAGGCCCGCAAAACGCAGCTGGACGCAGCAGAAGATGCCGGAGGCGACCCGGCGGGTCCTCCCGGTACGAAGGAACCGGATACTGCGGCCCGGTCGGGAACTGAGGAGGCCCCGGTAAAGAACAAGGATGCTTCGATCGCCCCTCCCGTGTCCCGGGCGGATCTCGTTCTGGCGCTCAAAGCCTCCCGGCGATCCGAACCGGAGAAACCCGGCCTCCAGAAGGTATTCCGGTTATTCTCCTGGACCGACAAGGCGGTAAAAAAATACGGGCAGGACCGGCTGGAGATTCTGCTCGAATCCTACCGGGTCATGGGGCATCTCCCCGTAAATTCCAAAGAGGAGATCCTTGGTATCGTGCGCCTTATACCGGAAGATCTTGGTACCTCCCACACCATCAGCGCCGACGAATATGTCTCCGAGCTGTACTCGCTAAGGAGGATCCTTGTGCCTGACGATATCTCCCTTGACCGCGATATGATAGCGGTACTGATGGAGCAGCGCCGGCAGGCCCCGCCCGGAACAGGCCGACAGATGGAAGGTGAGGACTCTCTGCACGAGTCCGGGGCCGTGGCGGAGAAGCCCGGAACCATTGTGGACAAAAGCGCCTATCTCGAATGGATGAACCTCCATTCGTAACGACACTCCCTCTTAAAATTCAGTTTTTCCCGGCCGGCAGGGCGGGCCATATCTAAAAAAAAGTGCAGCTTCCGGCGGCACCTATTCGCTCTTGATCTTCCCGGCCTTTGCCGGGCACTGGTACTCCGCCGCTTTTCCCTTGCCGTTCTGGGTGCCGAGGTACTGCGCCCCCCACGTGCAGAGGGCTTCGAGGATGGGAATAAGGGTCTTGCCGAACTCGGTGATCGCGTACTCGACCCGGGGCGGGACCTCCGGGTAGACCGTGCGCCGGATCACCCCGTCCTCTTCGAGCTCGCGGAGCTGCTTGGTGAGCATCTTCGCGTTCACGCCGTGCAGGCTTTTCTGGAGTTCCCCGAAGCGCATCACGGAATCGCCGAGGTGCCAGAGGATAAGAGGTTTCCATTTGCCGCCAATCACATCAAGCGTTGCCTCCACGGTGCAGTGGTAGGTCTTGCCATTTTTCACATAGGTCATAGTTACACCAAGGAAAGTCCATTACAATATTGACCGTATCCCCTATATATTCAGTTGGGGCAGATTCTATCTTAATGGTTCAGACTGCCGTTAGAGAAAATCGGAATGTATCCTCTCCTGCATACGGTGTCCGGCCCGGAGATCCTGCCAGGAGCGGGGTATAAGGAGCTATCCTATGGAAAAGATCGAGATCCAAAAAAATTTCTTTATCCCGATGCCGGTGGTCCTCGTCGGGACCCAGGTAAACGGACGTGCGAATTTCATGGCGGTGGGCTGGTGTGCCCGGGTAAACGGCAACCCGCCGATGATTGCCTGCGGGCTCCACAACAACCATGCCACAACCGGGGGGATTAAGGCGGCAAAGACCTTCTCGGTCAATGTCCCGTCATCGGCACTTCTGGTAAAGACCGATTACTGCGGGATCGTGTCCGGTAAAACCGTGGACAAATCCGGTGTGTTCGACGTATTCTATGGCACCACAAAGACGGCACCCATGATCCGGGAGTGCCCGGTAACGCTCGAATGCAGCCTTGTGCAGGCTGTATCCCTCCCCACCCACACGCTCTTTATCGGCGAGATTGTCGGGGCCTGGGCGGATAAAAAGATCGTAAAAGACGACAAACCGGATTTCCCGGCTATCGATCCGCTCGTCCTGACCATGCCCGACAACCGGTACTGGAGACTCGGCGACCATGCCGGCGATGCATGGAGTGCCGGAAAAGCCTTTGCGAAATCTCAGAAACCAACCTGTTAAGGAAATCTGTCATGTCTGCAATTATCGTTGAAAAGGATCTCTGCACCCGGTGCGGGATCTGTTCGGAAGTCTGCCCGATGGGAATAATCGTCCCGGCAAAAGAAGAGAACCCCGAAGCCGTCCCGGAGACCAGCGCGGATGCCTGCATCCGCTGCGGGCACTGCGAGGTGTTCTGCCCGGCCGGGGCGATTACCGTAAACGACCGGCCCGCCGAGAAGGAACCTCTCCCGGCCGGTGCCGGGGAGATCCCGGCCGAGACCCTTGCCCTCTACCTGAAGAGCCGCCGGTCCGTCCGCTGCTATGCAAAAAAACCGGTCCCAAAAGAGAAGATCCTGCAGGTGCTCGATGTTGCCCGGTACGCTGCATCGGGAGGGAACGGCCAGCAGGTGCAGTGGCTGGTGGTCCATAATAAAGAGAACGTCCGCCGGCTCGCCGGCCTGACCGTGGACTGGATGCGGACAATAAAGAACAGCAGCCACCCGATGAGCGGCTATGTCCCGGGCCTGATTGCTGCATGGGACGCCGGTATCGATCCCATCTGCCGCGGGGCGCCTCACCTTGTCGTTGCCCACATCCCGGAACATAACCCGGTTGCCTCGGTAGATGCATTCATCGCGCTTACCCATTTCGACATCGCCGCACCGGCATTTGGCATCGGGGCCTGCTGGGCCGGGTTCCTCTCGATGGCTGCCCGGTCGTCGTACGGGCCGCTCCTTGAGGCGCTCGACCTGCCTGCGGGCCGCGAGTACTCCTACAGCCTGTTCTTCGGCACCCCGAAGTACAGGACCCGCGGGATCCCGCGCCGGAACCCGCTGAAGGTGACGTGGGGATAGGGGATCCGAAAGGAGCATCTCCTTAAGGAAGGGATCTCCTGCCCGTTCCAGGAAGGATAGTATAGCCGGAAAGCACATGCCGGTTACGGTGACATGATGACAGATTACGCAACAATCGGAAGGAAAAAACTGCTTGAGATCGACGGCGAGGCAGGCGTTGCCGTTGAAGCTCGGCTCAACGCCATCTGCCCGGACCTTGCCCGGTACCTCATCGAGTACCCGTTTGGCGAGATCTATGCCCGCGAAGGGCTCGACAACAAGACCAAAGAACAGGCGGTTGTCGCGGCCCTTACCGCGATGGGCACCGCCGCCCCCCAGCTCAAAGTCCATATCCATGCGGCGCTCCACGTGGGCTGCACCCCGGAGGAGATCCGGGAGATCATCATCCAGATGGTCGGGTACGCCGGGTTCCCGGCGACCCTCAATGCCATGGGAACGCTCATGGAGGTCCTTTCAGAGACCGGGCAGACCCTCTCACCAGAGTCCGTCCATGCCGGCCCGGCGGGACGGTACGAACGGGGAAAAGGGCTGCTTGCACAGATCGCTCCCGACCAGGAACGGGTGTTAAAGGAGACCTTCGATCCCATCAACCCGGATATCACCCGGTACGTTGTCGAGTTCGGGTACGGGGATATCTATGCCCGGGGCGTCCTCCCGATCCGGATCCGGCAGGTGGCAACGATCGCGGCCCTTGCCGCAAAAGGCACGGCCCCCTCGCAGCTCCGGTTCCATATCGGCGGCGGGCTCCGGGCCGGCCTTACTGAAGCGGAGATCGTGGAGATCATGCTGCTTGTCTCAATTTATGCCGGGTTCCCGGCAGCATTGAACGGCATCCTTGCCACCCGCGAGGTGGCAGAGGCCATAAAGGACGAACAACGCTAGCAAAAGGAGAACAAAAATTCAGGTGATCGGATGGCAAAAGTCGTTGCATTCAACGGAAGCCCGAGAAAGGACGGGAACACGTCCATTCTTATCGGGCATATCTTTGAGGAGCTGGAGAACGAAGGGATCGCAACCGAGCTCGTGCAGGTCGGGAAAAAGAAGATCCGGCCCTGCACCGCCTGCATGAAGTGCTTTGAGAACAAGGACGGGCACTGTGTCTTTGACGATGATATTGTCAACGGCTGCATCGACAAAATGGTAGAAGCGGACGGCATCATCCTTGGATCGCCCGTGTACTTCCTTGATGTGACACCGGAGATGAAGGCCCTGATCGACCGGGCGGGTTTCGTGTCCATGGCAAACGGCGGCCTGTACCAGCGCCGGGCAGGTATGGCCGTGACCGCAGTGCGCCGGTCCGGGGCATCGCGTACAATCGATACCATGCTCCACTTCCTGCTCGTCGGGGGTATGGTTGTCCCGGGTTTCCCCGTCATCGGGGTGGGACGGGAGATCGGGGACGTGAACAGGGATGAGGAAGGGATCGGCCGCGCCCGGGACGCCGGGAAGAACATGGCATGGCTGATCAAGGCAACGGAGAAGGCCCGGAAATCCTGAGCAGACCCGCAAAAATTCTGCACAAAATCTCACCGGAACGGTACAACCCATGACAAACGTTATCGCAGTCAACGGAAGCCCGCGCAAGAAGTGGAATACGGCAACGCTCCTCGAACACGCGCTCGAAGGCGCGAAGTCCGCGGGTGCAGGGACCGAACTCGTGCACCTGTACGACCTCGACTACAAAGGATGCATCAGCTGTTTTGCCTGCAAGACAAAAGGCGGGAAGAGCTACGGGAAGTGCGCGGTAAAAGACGATCTCGCCCCGGTCCTCGACCGGATCCGCAACACGGACGTGTTGATCCTCGGCTCCCCGATCTACTTCGGGATAGTGACCGGCGAGATGCGCTCCTTTATGGAACGGCTGATGTTCCCGTACCTGGTCTACGACCAGCATCACTCCTGCCTCTTCCCGAAGAAGATCCCGACGGCGTTTGTGTATACGATGAACGTCTCCGAACAGATCATGAAGGATCAGTACTGCTGGCCCATCGGGGCAAATGCGGCCGTCTTGAAGATGATCTTCGGGCAGACGTCAGAGACCCTCTTCTGCAACGAGACGCTCCAGTTTGCGGATTTCGACAAGGTGGTCTATTCCTACGCGGATCCGGAGGAACGGCGGAAGCGCCACAGGGAGATCTTCCCGCAGGACTGCAGGCGGGCCTTCGATCTCGGCGTCCGGCTGGTGCAGGCCGCTGAATCCCGGGAACAGCCCCGTAAGAAGGAGTGACCGGGCCTGGAACTCTTCGAAGCGGTCCATGCCCGCCGGGCGGTGCGGAAGTACCGGCCGGACCCGGTGCCGGAAACGGAGATCAAAAAGATCCTCGATGCGGCGAACCAGGCCCCGTCTGCCATGAACCGCCAGCAGTGGGAGTTTATCGTGGTGACCAAAACGGAGACGATCCGGGAGCTGGGAATCTCCTTCGGGGCAGTTATTGAAGAGCTGACCCGGAACCTCCCCGCTTCTTCCGGCCACGGCTCCCTGTCCCGGGAGGAGTTTATCCGGTTTGCCGAGACCTATGGCGGTGCCCCGGTGGCGATCGTGGTCCTGACCGACAGGGTGGATACCGAAGATTTCCGCAGGGCAAACCTGGAGAGTGCGAGCGCTGCGATGGAAAACCTCCTTTTGGCCGCTACTGCGCTCGGGCTTGGCACCTGCTGGATGACCGGGCCGCTGCAGGACGGGAAGGCATTGCGCCGGATCCTTTCCATTCCCGATACAAAAGAGCTCGTAGCAGTCACGCCGCTCGGGTACCCGGCAGAGGTGCCCCCGGCGCCGGCCCGGATCGATCCAGACCTTGTGCAGAAGGTCCGGTGGGTAAGGTAACATCTCCTCTCCAAAGGCACCCGCACGCCCAAAAAGCACATCTCCCCGTACAGCAAGAAGACCAGTACCTAAAAGGAGGTATCCCGTTATGGAAGCACGCGAAGCACTCATGACACGCCGCAGTGTCAGGAAATACAAAAAGGAGCAGATACCGGACGCAGTTCTTGCAGAGATCCTCAAAGCGGGGACGTACGCACCGTCTGCCCTCGCCCTCCAGCCGTGGGCATTTGTGGTGGTGCAGGATCAGGAATTCCTAAACAAGGTCTCCGAATACGCCAAACCCATCATGATTGCGCACATGAAGGATGCGCACGACGGGATGTCCGATGCGTTCCGGGCAATGCTCGAAAGCCCCGGGTACTCGATCTACTACCATGCCCCGACCGTTATTCTGATCGCCGGGAAGACCGCGAGCCGGTTTAAGGAGATCGACTGCTCGCTCTGCGCACAGAACATGATGCTTGCCGCCCATGCGCTTGGCATCGGCAGCTGCTGGATCGGCTCGACCGAGGTTGCCTATGAGAACCGGGAGCTCATGGCGGGTTTCCGTATCCCTGAGGGGTACAGCCCGGTGGGAACGATTGTGTTCGGGTACCCGGACGAGACGCCGGAGGCGCACGACAAGCACCCCGCGAAGGTGACATGGGTCAGGTAATACACTGTTGTACCAGGATCCCGGGTGAAGCCCGGTTATTCCTCCACCTTTTCAAGGATACGCTCAATGTTGTCCAGCGTCTGTTCCATCCGGGTGAATTTCTCATTCATGGCCGCCGCACAGGCCGCTTCGATCTGCTCCCCCGCGCCGATGATATGGATGTGCTCCTGCCGGTCCATGAAAAGCACAAGGATGTTGGATAAGAAAATCCTTCTTTGTCACGTGCCAGCGTACCATTTCCGCACCTTTATCTAACTGCGGCAAGAGATGGAACATTACGATACAGGAGTAACATGCCATGGCCACCGACCCGGTCTGCTTTATGATCGTTGATGAGGAGAACAACCCGTTTGTGAGCACCTACAAAGGAACCGACTATTATTTCTGCTGCAATTACTGCAAGAAGCAGTTCGACGCAGACCCGAAGAGGTACAGCCGGATCCTCGCCGATGTGAATGTGGACTTAACCGGGTGCTGATGCACGATCCCGGAAACCCGCCCGGAGGTTTCGCGCGGACTTCCCCGTCCGGTACGGCCCGGCCCCGGTGCCGGCATATGACGGCGCTGCCGCCGGTCTTTCGCGCACAGCAGACAACAACCTATAATGCCGAACATGAGCAATATTTCATCCGTTGAATAATCCTTTTTAACGCTTCCATAAAACAGCTTAAAGGTCCCGCCATGAATGCACCATCCGTCGTTGACAGTATCCTCTCTGCACGCTACCTCCGTAAAGGAGAGAAGACCTACGAAGACATCTGCCGCAGGGTCGCATCGGCCCTGGCGGAGGACGAGAACGACAAGGCCCGGTTTTTCGAGGCAATGCTCTCGCTCCGCTTCCTCCCGAACTCCCCTACCCTCATGAACGCGGGAACCGAGATCGGGCAGCTCTCTGCCTGCTTTACGCTTCCCGTCCCGGACTCCATCGACGGGATCTTCGATGCAATGAAGGAAGGGGCGATCATCCACAAGACCGGCGGGGGAACGGGGTACAACTTCTCGCATATCCGCCCCGAGGGCTCGCCCGTCCAGTCCACCGACGGCGTTGCCTCGGGACCTATCTCGTTCATGCGGGTCTTTAACGCCGCAACCGACGTGATCAAGCAGGGCGGGCGCCGGCGCGGGGCGAACATGGGGATCCTCAATGTCTGGCACCCGGACATCCTCTCCTTTATTGCGGCAAAGAAAAAGGAGGGCGACTTCTCGAACTTCAACATCTCGGTGATGGTCAACGACAAGTTCATGGACCTCGTGGAGAAGCAGAAGTACTCCGATCTCTGGCTGACAAATCCCCACTCCGGCCAGAAGGTTACGGTCGGGGAGATCTGGAACGGGATCGTCGAGGGGATCTGGAAGAACGGCGAGCCCGGCATCCTCTTTTACGATGAGATCAACCGGCACAACCCCACTCCTTTGCTCGGCGAGATCGACACCACGAACCCCTGCGGGGAACAGCCCCTGCTGCCCTACGAGAGCTGCGTGCTTGGGAGCATCAACCTGGCCGCCTGCGTCCGCGACGGTGTATTCGACGAGGACCTCCTGCGGGATACGGCACGGATGGCTACCCGGTTCCTCGACCTTGTGATAGAAAAGAACGTCTTTCCCATCCCGCAGATTGCCGAGGCTACGAGAAGGACGCGGAAGATCGGCCTCGGGGTCATGGGTGTGCACGATGCAATGCTCATGCTCGGCATTGCCTACGATACGGAGAAGGGCCGGGCCTGGTGCGAGCAGGTGATGAAGACGATCACCGATACTGCTATCGCGGAGTCCCACCGGCTTGCAGAAGAGAAGGGGACCTTCCCGGCATGGCAGGGCAGCATCTGGAAGGACTTCAAAGTCAGGAATGCCGCAATGACCACGGTCGCCCCGACAGGGACGATCTCACTTCTCGCCGGGTGTTCGAGCGGGATCGAACCGGTCTTCTCGTTTGCCTATACCCGGAAGAATACCGTCGGCAAGATCTTTGTGATCGTGAACCCGGTCTTCAAGGAGGCGCTCCTTGCTACCCTGACCACCATGGGATATGCCGGGGACGAGCGGGAGAAGAAGGCGGGCGAGGTGATTGCGCACGTGCACGAGAAGGGGTCCGTGCAGGACGTGGCCTGGCTGCCGGCGGAGTTCCGGGCGCTCTTCAAGACGGCCCTTGACATCCCGTGGCGGGAACACATCCGGATGCAGGCCTGTTTCCAGAAATATGTCCATGCCTCGATCAGTAAGACGATCAATATGCCCGGCTCCGCCACCCGGGACGACTGCGGGGAGGCGCTCATGATGGCCTGGAAACTCGGCCTCAAGGGGATCACCATCTACCGGACGGGAAGCCGCGAGGACGTGGTCCTTGCGTTAAAGGAGACGGAGAAGGCGCCAGCCGCTCTCCCGGCCCCTGCCGCCACGGCGGTCTCGGCCATGCGGGCGGTGCCGGAGAAGATCCCGAGCCTCTCCATTGACCGGCCAAAGGAACTGGCCGGCCGGACCTACCTCTGCCAGTCGGGCTGCTGCCGGCTCTACGTAACGGTGAATCTGCTCGACAGCAAACCCATGGAGGTATTTATCCGGACCGTGGGGAGCGGCGGCTGCGATGCAAACAGCAGCGCCCTTGGCAGGGCGATCAGCACCGGCCTCCAGAACGGGGTTCCCTACGGGAAGTTCGTCAAGCAGTTCGCGAAGGTAAACTGTATCTCGGCGATCAAGAACCCCACCTCCGAAGGTCACTCCTGTGCGGACGTGGTCGGGCGCTGCATCGAGCTTTCGGCGAAAAACCAGAGCATTGCAACCTTAAACGACTGGAGCATCAAAAAGACCGGGGAGCAGCGGCTCTGCCCCGAGTGCCACGAGCCCCTCGATTTCGGCGAGGGCTGCAACCAGGGGATCTGCAAGCACTGCGGCTGGTCCGGGTGCAGCTGACCGGCAGGTTCCCGGCATCATTTTCAGGGATATATTAAACAATAATTATTTACGCAACAGATCAGTTGTCATTTAAACGTATTCCGGCCAACACCTAGTACATTTTCGGTGTGGCCTTTCGCATGGTTCTGGTTCTGTACGTCGATGACGATCCTGCCCTTCTCGATATCGGGAAGACGTTTCTTGAGCTTTCGGGCAGGATACAGATCCACACCGTCAGTTCCGTGAGCGAGGCACTCGAAGAGATCAAGCGCCGGGACTATGATGGCGTTATCACCGATTACGAGATGCCCCACATCAACGGCATTGCGTTCCTCCGGTATATCCGCGAGCACTACCGCGACCTGCCGGTCGTCCTGTTTACGGGCCGGAGCCGGGAAGAGATCGCGATCGAGGCGCTCAATTCCGGTGCCGATTTCTACCTCCAGAAAGGCGGCAACCCCAAGCCCCAGTTTGCCGAGCTGGAATACAATCTTTTACATGCAATAGAACGCAGGAAAGCGCAGGAAGAGCTGCGGGAATCCCGGCAGCTGATGGCAAACCTCATCGATTTTCTCCCGGACGCGACCTTTGCCATCAACCGGGAGAACGTCGTGATCTCGTGGAACCGGATGATGGAGAAGATCACCGGGATTTCTGCCGGGGATATTATGGGCAGGGCCACCTACCGCGAAGCGCTTGCCCGGTTCAACGAGCAGCGCATCCCGCTGATCGATATCGTCCTCGATCCCGGCCGGGATGTCCCGGGGATCCAGCTGATCCGGGACGGGAATGCCATCATCTCGGAGTTTTACAGCCCGGGCGCGTACGGCGGGAAGGGTGCCTACCTCTGGCTGATCGCCTCGCCCCTGTACGATGCCGGGGGAAACGCCATCGGGGCGATCGAGTCCATCCGGGACGTCTCAAAAAGGATGGAGGCCGAAAAGAACCTCCAGAAGACGCATGTGGAGCTCAACGCAGCCTACGAGCAGCTGGCGGCAACCGAAGAGGAGCTGCGCCAGAATTATAATGAACTGGCAAAAAGCGAGGAGAAGATCCACAAAAGCGAGGAGCGGTACCGGAACATTGTCGAGGACCAGACCGAGCTCATCTGCCGGTTCTCTCCTGCCGGCCTGCTCACGTTCGTGAACGGGGCGTACTGCCGGTATTTCGGCCTCGATCCCGCAAAATGCATCGGGAAGCTGCACCCGGTCAGGATCCCAAAAGAGGACAAGACGTGCATGGAAGAGCACTTTGCAGCATTCTCCCGGGAGCAGCCCGTTGCGGCGATCGAGCACCGGATCGTGATGCCGGACGGGAAGGTGCGGTGGCAGCGGTGGAGCGACCGTGCGGTCTTTGACGAGAATGGCAGGATCGTCGAGTACCAGTCGGTGGGCCGGGACACGAGCGATCAGCACGAGGCGTTCGACAAGCTCACGAGGACCAACACGGAGCTCTCCGCGGCTTACGAGCAGCTGGCGGCGACCGAGGAGGAACTGCGCCAGAACTACGACGAGCTCTCCAAGAGCCAGCACGATCTCCACGAAAGCCAGGAGCGGTACCGGAACATCGTAGAGGACCAGACGGAGTTCATCTGCCGGTTCTCCCCCGCCGGCCTGCTTACGTTCGTGAACGGGGCGTACTGCCGGTATTTCGGCCTCGATCCTGCCGCATGTATCGGAAAGCCCCACCCGGTGAAGATCCCGGCAGAAGACCAGAAAACCATGAAGGCGCACCTGGCGGAGTTCACCCCGGAGAGCCCGGTGCATACCATCGAGCACCGGATCGTGATGCCGGACGGGAAGGTGCGGTGGCAGCGGTGGAGCGACCGTGCGGTCTTTGACAAGGAGGGCAGGATCGTCGAGTACCAGTCGGTAGGCCGGGACACGACCGATCAGCACGGGATGATCGAGCAGCTCACGAGGACCAACACGGAGCTCTCCGCGGCCTACGAGCAGCTGGCGGCAACCGAGGAGGAGCTGCGCCAGAACTACGATGAGCTGGCAAAGAGCCAGCGGGATCTCCGGGAGAGCCAGGAGCGGTACCGGAACATCGTGGAGGACCAGACGGAGTTCATCAGCCGGTTCCGGCCCGACGGCACGCACCTCTTCGTGAACGAGGCGTACTGCCGGTATTTCGGGAAGACCCGGGAGGAGATCGTCGGCCACCGGTTCGTGCCGGATATTCCCAAAGACGACCGCACGCTCCTTGCCGCCCATTTTGCCGCAGTCACCCCGGAGAACCCGGTTCACACGGTCGAGCACCGGATCCTGATGCCAAACGGCGAGGTGCGGTGGCAGCAGTGGTCGGACCGGGCAATCTTTGGCCCGGACGGGAAGGTGGCGGAATATCAGTCGGTGGGCCGGGATATCACCGACCGCAAGTGCACGGAACAGGCGCTCTCCGAGGCGAACCGGAAGCTCACCCTGCTCTCGGGCATCACCCGGCACGATATCCTCAACCAGCTCACGGCATTGCAGGGATATCTCGGGCTCATCCAGACAACGGCCGCCGATCCTGCCGTAAAGGGCCTTGCCAAACAGGCGCTCCACACGGGAGAGATCATCCACGACCAGATCTCGTTTACCCGGCAGTACGAGAGCATCGGCACCCAGATGCCGGTATGGCAGAACGTGTACGAGACCGCCGCGGGCGTGAGCCGGGACGGCGGATTCCGGCTGGTGACTGTGGATCCGGCCCTCAAAGGCATCGAGATCTATGCCGATCCGCTCCTAAAACTGATCTTCTACAACCTGTTCGAGAACTCCTGGATGCACGCGGGCCGCGACGTGAAGGTCCGGGTGAGCGGGACAATGACGGAGAACGGCGCCGAGATCGTTGTCTCCGATACCGGGCGGGGCGTCCCGCTGCAGGAGAAAGAGAAGATCTTCCAGAAAGGCTATGGTACGCATACCGGCCTTGGCCTGTACCTGGTCCGGGAGATCCTCTCGATCACGACCATCTCCATCCGGGAAGACGGGGAGCCCGGTGCGGGTGCCCGGTTTACGATCCAGGTGCCGGTCGGTATGGTCCGTAAAGAGCCTGTTTAATCCATAAACGCCTGCCGGCCGCCCGGTCTTTTCCGGCAGTGCGGCAACGGTTTTTCATCCCTGTTTTGTAAATCCTTACCTTGCGGTCCCGGGACGGTTTTTTTAATAAGAGGACAGCTGGCGCTCCCGTAACGGAAACGGCGGTAAAAAAAGGATGGTATTTAGATAAAGAGCGGAGCAAGCACGAGCGTTAAGGTAGCAAGGAGCTTGATGAGCACGTGGAGCGACGGGCCGGCCGTGTCCTTGAACGGATCGCCGAGCGTGTCGCCGATGACTGCTGCCTTGTGGGCCTCGCTGCCCTTGCCGCCGTGGGCACCGCTTTCCACGAATTTCTTGGCATTGTCCCATGCCCCGCCGCTGTTGTTGAGGATCAGGGCAAGGAGAATGCCGGTGATGGTTGCTACCATGAGGAAGCCGGCGAGGGCCTCGTGCCGCATGGTAACGCCGATGAAGATCGGGAACCCGATCACCAGGATACCGGGGAGGACCATGTTTCTGAGGGCACCCTGGGTCGTGATATCGATGACGGCTGCATAGTCAGGCTTCTGGGTCCCTGCCATGATGGCCGGGTTCTTGAACTGGATGCGGACTGCTTCGATAACCGACTGTGCGGTCTTGGAGACTGCGCGGATGGCGAGGCTCGCAAAGAGGAAGACGAGCATTGCCCCGAGCAGTGCCCCGACAAAGACCGGGACGCTTGCAAGGTTGACGACATCGAATGCCTTGCCGGTGAGCTTCGCTATGTCTGCCATGTAGGCGTTGAAGAGCAGGAATACCGCGAGGGAGGCACTGCCAATGGCATAGCCCTTGGTGAGTGCTTTGGTGGTGTTCCCGGCTGCATCGAGAGAGTCCATGCGCTTCCTGACCTCTTCGGGTGCGCCGCTCATCTCGACGATACCTCCGGCATTGTCGGCAATGGGCCCGAAGGTGTCCATGGCAAGGACGTAGGCGCAGACCATGAGCATACCCACGGTTGCAACGGCAGTGCCGTAGAGGCCGCCGTTCGGGATACCGGTCATGGAACCGAACCAGTAGGAGAGTATGAGGGAGGCGCCGATGAGGAGGGCGGGGACTGCGGTGGTCTCGAGACCGACCGAGAACCCGGTGATGATGTTGGTCGCGGCTCCGGTCTCAGAGGCGTCGGCGATCTCCTTGACCGGCCGGTAGTGGTGGTCGGTGTAGTAGAGGGTGACCCGGAGGAAACAGACCGAGAGGACGATACCCACGAGGCCCGCGTAGAAGAAGTACATCCAGCCCGCGGTCGACCCGAGGAGCCACTGGACCCCGAAGAAGAGGAAGACTGCGGAGATGATTGCGGTGATGTAGTACCCGCGGTTCATGGCGTCCATCGGGTCTGCGCCGTCCTTACCCTTGACGGTGAGAATACCGATCATGCTCGCGAAGAGACCAAGGGCGCACATGACGATGGGGAAGAGGATACCGTTGACACCGAAGATCGGGAAGAGCGCGACACCGAGAATCATCGCACCGATGTTCTCGGCAGCGGTGGACTCGAAGAGGTCGGCACCACGGCCGGCACAGTCCCCGACATTGTCGCCGACAAGGTCAGCGATGGTGGCCGGGTTCCGGACATCGTCTTCGGGAATACCCTTTTCGACCTTACCGACAAGGTCTGCACCGACATCGGCGGCTTTGGTGTAGATACCGCCGCCGAGCTGGGCGAAGAGTGCGACAAACGAGGCACCAAAGCCAAAGCCGATGATGACAAAGGGCGTGGTCTGCGGGTTTGCCCCGAGCGCGATATACGTCAGGGAGACGCCGAGGAGGGACATCGAGGTGATGATCAGGCCCGAGATTGCCCCGCCGCGGAACGAGAAGTCAAGTGCCTTCCCATCGCTGTGCTGGGCTGCCGCTGCCGTGCGGATGTTGGTCCGGACTGCGATGGACATGGCCACTACACCGGCGACCGCACTGCACGTGGCACCGATGATGTAGGAGAATGCCGTGTCCACGGCAAGCGACTGCTGTCCGGTAAAGTAATAGACAACAAAGATCACCACGGCGAGGATTATCGCGATGATGGCGATGGTCGAGTACTGGCGCTTGATGAATGCTTCCGCACCCACCTTGATCGCATCGGAGACCTCGCGCATCTTGGGCGTCCCCTCGTCCTGCGAGAGGAGATTACGCGCTAAGATTGCAGCAAGGGCCAGTGCGATAAGACAAATCACAATGACAACGACTAATGCTGTTTCGATCATTCCATGACCTCCCTGAGGATACCGGGTCTCGTCCCGCGTACAGGAGCCATGCACATCATGACGTGAAAAACGCACATGACAGAACAGCCGGTAGTACCCGAGATCCCCGTCACATCAGGATTACTGAAATTCGGGGCAGGTATGCCTGCCCGTTACTGATCCACCCCAAAGGACCGCCGGCGTGACAAAAAGGGACCGGATAGTCCCCCCGCCGCCCGCCAGTCCTCAGGAACAGTATTACTGCATTTTTGTTACATTAATCTTTTATCATCTCGGTTTTCGGGGAGATCTGCACCAAACCGGCGCGAAATCCCGCCTTCTTCCGGCAGCTTTCGCGCTGCAAATCACCGGTCTTTGCCGGATTTATACGAAAACCTGCACGATTTAAAAAAAAATGGCCGGAAGTCAGGGAAAATTCGCAGAAAAACCCGCGTGGCGGGACGGGATACGGGCTCAGTTCAATATGATTAATAATGAAAAATGCGAACAGTTCAGCAGGGTGGATGTTAGCGTGCAGTATCTTCTCTTTCTCATCCTGTTCCCGCTCATTACGGCGCTCTTCATGCTCGCAGTGCGCCGCGATACGGAGCGGGGCTGGATCGTAAAACTATCGGCACTGGCAATAGGCGTGGTAACCGCCCTTGCCCTGGTAACCCTGTATGACAAAGGCGTCGTCTATTTCGGGTTCGATGCAGCGCCGGTTAACCTCCTGATGTTTATTCTTGAAATGGCCATGGCAGCGCTCCTGCTCTGGTATGCGGTAAAATACCGCAAGTCCCTTGCCCTCTGCCTGGTGCTTGTCCAGACCGCGCTCATTGTCTGGTTCGAGCTTACCTGTTCCCGTGCATCAGATATTGCAAACCCGCTCTTCTGCGATCCGTTCTCGCTTATCATGGCGCTTATCATCGGGATCATCGGGAGCCTGATCTGCGTGTACTCGCTCGGGTACATGCGGCATTTCTACGAGCACCACGTGGAGATCCCCAACCGGACCAATACGTTTTTTTTGATCATCTTTGTCTTCATCTCCGCGATGTTCGGGCTCGTGTTCTCCAACAGCCTCATCTGGGTATACTTCTTCTGGGAAGTGACCACGCTCTGTTCGTTCCTGTTGATCGGGTTTACGAAGACCGAAGAGGCCACCAATAACGCGTTTACCGCACTCTGGATGAACGTGCTGGGCGGGATCGCATTTATCGCTGCCCTCATCTGGCTTGCAGCCCAGCCCGTGCCGATGCTCGGACTCGACCAGGTGCTGACCGCAGGAAAGGCGCTCGTCCTGATCCCGGCGGCGTTAATCGGGTTTGCGGGCCTCACCAAAGCCGCCCAGATGCCGTTCTCGTCGTGGCTCCTTGGTGCCATGGTCGCCCCGACCCCGGTCTCCGCCCTGCTCCATTCAAGCACGATGGTAAAAGCCGGTGTCTATATCCTGGTCCGGCTCGCCCCGGTGTACGCGTTTACCACCACCGGCTTTGCCCTCTCCCTTGTCGGCGCCATCACATTCCTCGTGGCCTCGGCGCTTGCCATTTCCCAGACCAATGCAAAACGGGTGCTTGCCTATTCCACCATCTCGAACCTCGGCCTTGTCGTGGCCTGTGCGGGTATCGGCACCTACGAGGCGATCTGGGCAGCAGTACTCCTGATCATCTTCCACGCGATTGCGAAGTCGCTCCTGTTCCTCTCGGTGGGAACGGTCGAGCACCGGATCCGGAGCCGGGAGATCGAGGACATGAACGGCCTCATCACCCGGACCCCGCGGCTTGCCGCCATGATGGTAATAGGCATTGCCGGCATGTTTTTGGCGCCGTTTGGTATGCTGATCTCCAAGTGGGCGGCGATCCAGGCGTTCATCAGCGCACCGCTCGGCTTCGTGCTCGTGATCATCCTTGCCTTCGGGAGTGCGTTCACGGTCTTCTTCTGGGCCAAATGGATGGGAAAACTGATCACGGTTACGCCGGACACCAAGAACGTCGAGGGACCGGTTGACCGGAACGAGTGGATTGCGCTCGTCTGCCTTGCCGGGCTTACCACGGTCACCTGTTTCATCTACCCGGTGATCTCGAAGATCCTCATCGAGCCGTTCTTATCCACCTACTATGGCAGCATTGCCCGGCTCTCGCAGGACAATATCCTGATCATGATGATGATGCTCTTCTTGATCGTCATCCTGCCGCTCTCGATCCTCCTGCCGCACCGCAGGAACCGGCAGCTGCCTCCCTATATGGGGGGTGTCGTGACCAGCTCCGACATGCACTTCACAAACGCCCTGGGGGGAAGGACCAGCGTCACGCTCGGGAACTACTACCTTGACGGGTGGTTCGGCGAAGCAAAACTCAAGATGGCCGGTGTCTATGTCTGCGGGGTGTTCATCGCGGCCATGCTGGTAACGGCGCTCTTTGGGGGGATGGCATTATGATCTCGTTCTTCCCCGCCCTCATCTTCGTCCTGCTCGCACCGCTCATCGGCGGGCTCCTCTCGGGAATCGACCGCAAGGTCACGGCCCACATGCAGGGCCGGGTCGGCCCCTCAATCTTCCAGCCCTTCTACGATGTGGGCAAGCTCTTTGAAAAAGAGAACGCGGAGGTCAACGGGACGCAGCGCTTCTACGTGATCAGCTACTTCATCTTTGCTGTTTTCACGGGAGCGCTCTTCTTTGCCGGCGGCGACCTCCTTTTGGTGGTCTTTGCCCTCACGCTCGCCGAGGTCTTCCTGGTGCTCGGGGCCTATGCGGCCTACTCCCCGTACAGCCACGTGGGCGCGGAACGCGAGCTGCTCCAGGTGATGGCCTACGAGCCGATCATGATCCTCTCGGCGGTCGGCATCTACATGGTCACCGGCTCCTTTGCGGTCAGCGAGATCCTGAAGTACCCGATGCTTCTTGTGGTCCTCTTACCGGGGATCTTCCTTGGCTTCCTCTACGCGCTCACCATCAAGCTGCGCAAATCGCCCTTCGATATCTCGACCTCGCACCATGCCCACCAGGAGATAGTAAAAGGCGTCACTACCGAGTTCTCGGGCCCGAACCTGGGCCTGATCGAGGTCACGCACTGGTACGAGCTCGTCTTTTTACTCGGCTTTGTCTTCCTGTTCTTTGCGGCGAACTGGATCCTTGGTATCATCGCGGTCATTATCGTCTTCCTGCTCGAACTCTTTATCGATAACACGAACGCGAGGGTGAAGTGGCAGCTCGCGGTGAAGAGCACGTGGGCGATCACGCTCGTGGTTGCGATCGTAAACCTCGTTGTCCTTGCCTATGTGGTGGTGGTCTAAAATGGCATACTTACAGAAATCCCCGTGGATCATCCATTACGATGCATCGAGCTGCAATGGCTGCGATATCGAGATCCTTGCGTGCTTAACGCCGATGTATGACGTGGAGCGGTTTGGGATCATCAATACCGGCAACCCCAAGCACGCCGATATCTTTGTCGTGACCGGCTCGGTGAACGAACAGAACAAGTACGTGATCAAAAACATCTACGACCAGATGCCGGACCCCAAAGTCGTTGTCGCGATTGGCGTCTGCGCCACCTCGGGCGGGGTCTTCCGCGAGTGCTACAATGTTTCGGGCGGCGTGGACATGGTAATCCCGGTCGACGTGTACGTGCCCGGGTGCGCTGCCCGGCCGGAATCGATCATCGACGGGATCGTAAAGGCGCTCGGGATCCTCGAAGAGAAGAGGACCGCCGCGGTGATGGGGGTTTCCCGGGAACAGCCGGTGCCTGCTGCTGCCACGGAAAAGCCCGCGGGAGGTGTGTAATACCATGGGACGCGAGGAACAGATCACGATCCCGATTCCCTTCGGGGAGCTCCTGGGACGGGTCGGGCAGATGAAGGAGAACGGCTGCCGCCTTGTCCAGATCGGATGCACGAAGATCGGCGACGACTTTGAGATCAACTACGTGTTCGACAAGGAGTTCGCGCTCACCAACCTCCGCATCACGGTAAAACAGAATACGGTTGTCCCGAGCGTGAGCAGCGTGTACTTTGGCGCATTCGTATACGAGAACGAGATCCACGACCTGTACGGGATCACGGTCGAGGGCATGAACATCGATTTCGGCGGCCACTTCTACCGGACAACGATCAAATCGCCGTTCTCGGTCACGGTCACGAAGGAGGGGAGCTGATCATGGGAAAACAGGTGACAGTCCCGTTCGGGCCACAGCACCCGGTGCTCCCGGAGCCGATCCACCTCGACCTCGTCCTGGAAGACGAGACGGTCGTTGACGCGATCCCTTCCATCGGCTACGTCCACAGAGGTCTTGAGAAACTCGTGGAGAAACGCGAGTATCCCGAGTACATCTACGTGGCGGAACGGATCTGCGGGATCTGCAGCTACATCCACAGCAACACCTACGCGGAGTGCATCGAGGAGATCATGCACATCGAGGTGCCGGAACGGGCGAAATACCTCCGGACCATCTGGTCGGAGTACTCCCGTCTGCACTCGCACCTGCTCTGGCTCGGGCTCTTTGCGGACGGGATGGGCTTTGAGAGCGTGTTCATGAATGCATGGCGGCTCCGCGAGCACATCCTCGACGATATGGAAGCGACCACGGGCGGCCGGGTGATCCAGGGCGTCTGCAAGGTCGGCGGGGTTCGCAGGGATATCGCGCCCGAGAAGCTCGACGAGATGCTCAAAGGGCTCAGGGGGATGGAACGCGAGCTCCACGACCTCACCGATGTGTTCTTGAACGACGCCTCGGTCGTCCACCGTCTCCGCGGCGCCGGCGTGCTCAAAACAGAGGACGCGTACTATCTCGGCGCAGTCGGGCCCACGGCCCGGGCAAGCGGCGTTCCGATCGATATCCGCCAGACCGGCTACAATGCGTACGGGAAGATCAACTTTACGCCCGTGGTGGAGTCTTCGGGGGACAGCTATGCCCGGTGTGCGGTCCGGGCAAAGGAGCTCTATACCTCGATCGACATCATAGAGCAGTGCATCAAAAAGATCCCCGATGGCCCGGTGGACGTAAAAGTCACCGGCGCACCGGATGGCGAGTACTTTGCCCGGGCCGAGCAGCCCCGGGGCGAGGTTGTCCACTACATCAAGGGGAACGGGAAGCGGAACCTGGTGCGGCACCGGGTCCGGACCCCGACGTTCACGAACATCCCGCCGCTGGTGACGCTCCTCAAAGGCTGCCAGCTTGCGGATGTTCCGATCATTGTTCTGTCAATCGACCCCTGCGTGGGTTGTGCGGAGAGGTGATTGTGGGATGACCTATTTCCAGAATGCAAAAACCGTCCTCAAAAGCCTGTTCTCCCGGCCCTCAACCCTGATGTACCCGGCAAAACCGGCAAAGAAGATGGCCCTCTCCCGGGGCCACGTGACGATTGACCCCGCAAAGTGCATTGCCTGCCGGTCCTGCCAGCGCAAGTGCCCGGCGCAGGCGATTGTGGTGGACGTCAAGGAGAAGACCTGGGAGATCGACCGGTTCCGCTGCGTTATCTGTGCGTCCTGCATCGAGGCCTGCCCGACCAAGTGCCTTGCAATGGACCCGCAGTACCCGGAGTCGACAACGGCCCGGGGCGGGCTTTACAAGGTGACGGTGGCAGGACCGAAGAAGAAGGAACCGGTGGCTGCTGTTGAGGGAGCGGCAAAGCCGGCAGAGAAGAAGGAATAATTTTTTTGAAAAAATTGGCTATTTCATAAAAAAATAATATCCACCGCTATGGGTTTCCCTGTTGTCTCTACATTTTCTCGCAATTTGAATGAAACCTCTTTCCCTTTAAAATAGAATGGATCATCACTCATCTCTTTATTTCTAAAACCCGATTTAAAAAAGATATATGTGTTTCCTTCGCAATCAATTACTCCGAATTTTCGATTCAAATCGATAAATCGTATAATTCCGATTTGCCGTATTTTTGTTTCATTTCGGGCTCTCTCTCCGATTAACTGATTTTCCAATCCTTTAAGTTTTTCATATTGCATCGATCCAATTAGACAATTTTTTAATCCCATTTCAATCCATTTTTTAACTTGTTCTGGATCGTGCTGATCATCATGAATACTAAGTGCTGCTAAGAAATAGCAAGCTTCGCTTATCATCTTCTTTGATGGATGAATATCGGTATTTTCAATATGCATTACTTGCAAGCATTTTTCTAAGTAAGGTCGTCCAGTTGTAAAATTTTTGTCTTTCCATAAGGCTATACCCAAATTTTTACAAATATCACGATATAAATTCCATATGTAAATGTCTTTTTTATCGACATCTAATGCTTTAAGAACTGTAGAAAATGCTTTTTCGAGACATTCTATCTCTCTTTTTAGGTCTTTTCGTTCTCTAAAAGATTCAGACCATCTTCGATAATTATCCGCTTTAAATTGTAAGGTCATTATTATATGACGATAATTCGGATATTTTTCTTCTTTGAGCGCCGCGACAAACTCATTTTCTGCTTTTTCATACTCTCCTAAAAAAGTATATGCTCGCCCCAGCTCGTTATAAATCGGCAAATGGTTTGGGTTTAATTCTTTTGCTTTAATTAAACTTTTTACAGATTCTTCTAACTGTTGATTTTTTCTAAGGAATATCCCATAGCTAAACCATGCATGGTAATTTTCTGGGGAGATCTCAACAGCTTTCTTTGCGAGTTCAAGACCTCGTTCAAAGTGACCTCTCTTAAATTCAAATTTTGAGAATTCAGAGAATACATATGAGAATAGTGGAGCTACTTTAGTGGCTTGTTCGAAATATTTTTCCGCATTGTCAAAATCATTTTGTCTAAAAAAATTTTTAGCAGTTTTTACATAATTAAATGCAACTTTTTCTTCAGGTGTTTTAATACCCAATGAGAATAGTGATTGAGAATAACTTGATTGAGATTTTTCAAATTCCTGTAATTCCTGCGATAAATGATAATATCTTGTGGATAGAATCCCTCTAGTCTTTTCATCCTCATCTAATTTTTTCTCTATAAATCCCCGAGTTAATCCCAACATTGAAAATTCAGTAACACTGCCGGTATCAGCCTCTTTGATTTCTGGTATTAAGAAGGAAGTAAGTATCAATTCTTTCACAGCATCTTCAAACTGATCATCATCAAAATTCGAAAGATGCATAGCTACATATTTAGAAATCGGTTTATCTCCATAGACTATCATGCTAAATAACATGGTTTTTGAATCAGAAGATAATAATTTGAAAACGTCATTAAAGCTAAATATTGCTATCTCACTACTACCATCAAATATTTGCGCAAATGCGCTTTCCGGATCTTTTCCTAAACAAACCTGTCCAATTGACCATTTAATAAGTAATGGGTAACATTTCACTCTAGTCACTAATGTCGAGATATACTCATCAGATAGTCTTACTAAATCCAAGCGATTCCGTTCCTTGGAAATCAATCTGAATAATTTTATTGCCTCTTTTACAGGCATATCTGTAATAGGAAAACGTCTTTCAATTTCACCTAATCCTTTTCTGCTTGTAATTAATACCTGTGATGGTCTATTAATTTCTTTAATAAATGAAATAATTTCATCATTTTTTAAAATGGTCTCCAAATTGTCTATAATCAATAAACATTTTTGAGACGAAAAAATGTTATTTAAATGATTTTTATATGCATCAAGGTTAACTTTTGCGTCATTAAATTGTTGAAGTGTTAGAGGATCAACAATTTTTAAAATGTCATAAATTAACTGTTCATCACTCCTTATTTCAGAGGTTAAAGGAATTATTCCTTGCTCAGTAAGTTTGTCTGTTTTTGCGCTAAACCAAATTATTGCTTCAAATTGATTATCTGGATCTGCCAAATATGTATATGCAATTTTTAATGCAATTGCAGTTTTTCCTACCCCTCCAGCACCTGTAATCGTGACAATGCGGTCTTGTTCAGAATTAATGAACTTACGAATCGTTTTTATCTCTTTTTCCCTTCCTACAAATCCGCCATCTAAATCATAATTTTCAGGGGGGAGATTATTTTGACACACAAATTCTTCAAAAAAATCTAATGGAATCTCGGTTGCATTTTTGTATGCTTCATTTTTTAAATACACCGTGACCTCATTAGCATCATTACCTTGTGATAATAATTTTATATATTCAATTAAATTCATCAAATCATAATCACTAAAAGTAGATTTTGCATGAGCAATTTTTCTTCGAATAATGTTTACTTCATCCATTGTTTCAGTAAATTTTTCTTTGCTTAATTCTCCAAAAAAGGACCTTGCTAATTTATAATTATTAGAATAAACTAAAATATCCTTTAAATGAAGAAAATTTAATTCCTCAAAAAAATCACTAATTGATTGAATACCTTCAATATCCTCTTGTTTGATCTCATTTAGATCAAGCCATACTCCATTTGGAATATTCTCTTTCCATTTATCTCCAAAATTTACCAGAAAAATTTTTTCCACGATGAATTGTCGTAATATGGTTTCAAAATTATTGATTAGGATATCATAACCATAGATTCTGTTAACCCTTGTCTTGGATGTCTCCATTTTTTCACCAAATTTTTCTGGGGATAATAAAATGGATGGCTATTGTAAACTAATTAATATATCTATATTATAAGATCATTTGGTCTCTTTAAGGGGTTTTGTTCCTTTGTGAACCGTTTAGATAAGCACACTCTATCTTTCTCTTGAACAGCCCGAGGGTAGAGAGGTCACCCCCTCCTCCAAAAAAATCAGACACCCCCCTACCCCCCACCCGCTCAGCCACATGGGAGGGGGGGTACCCCCATGTGTGCGGACAAAGGGGGAGGGGGGTGGGGGCCACCCCCCCACCACCGGATGTTGGATGCCTGCCATTTTTGCACAGGAAATGCAGGTTTGTTCGTGTGGAGTCTCCGACGAAAGGGTTTTGCCTGCGGTCGTTTTTTGTTCGTGGTCGCTGGCCGGACCGGGCCAAAGGGGGGGAGGGGGTACCCCCCACCTGCCCGGACACAAGGGTGGGGGGGTGCCCCCCGCTTAAGCGGACAAGAGGGGAGGGGGGTGATCCCCCCTCCCCCCCATACTTTTTTTTAAAACCGTGCGGGCCGGCTGATAATGCCCGGGAAAAAGGCGGGATTTTTAAAAACTGTTCACTCTTTTATGTCAACAATACTGAGTTTCTTCTTTAAGATCTCCACGCCCCGTACGGCATCCTCCCGGCACCTTCCCCCGGTAATAATGGTCTTTCCCGAGGAAAAGAGCAAAAATACCACCTTCGGGTCCGTGATCCGGCAGACAAGGCCGGGAAAGACTTCGGGTTCGTACTCGATATTCTCGGTGTCCATTAAGGCGATCATGATCCGCGTCAGGTTGCACGGGCTCCCGAGATTATAGGAACAGACCATATTTTTGATGCCCACCTGCGGCTCATTGTGGCAGGGGATATCTGCACAGGTGAGTGCAGCAACGAGGTTCCTGACCGCCACCGGGACATCTTCCGGTGTCAAAAGGCCGGTGATAACGACCCTGCCCGATGCAAAGATGAGGGCAACGGACCTGGGATCCTGCATATGCAGCACCGCACCCGGAAATTTCTTCGGGTCGAGGGTGCAGCCGGGTACCGTACCGGAAAGGGATTTCAGGTCAAAGGAATCTGCAACAGAGCCCGAAACCACGATGTTTTCGATCTTTAACAAGTGAGGATCGCGCTCTTTCATATGCTAAAAATGGGGCCAAAGACCCTATTAATAAATAACTCTGCCGGCGTGAAAAAGAAAAAATGCCCCGGAAATATCCTCTTATTTCCGGGTGGCAAACGGCAGGGGAGCAGAGGTCCGGACTGCCGGGTAATACTTCTCTTTTATGATCGCAAGGGCATACGGCACCGCGAGCACGAGCGCTATGCCGCCGAATGCAAGGAACATGTTGTTGTAGGTTACGGCAATTGCAATCACGGGCACGACCGCAAGGGCGGAGGCGAACTGCCCGATGTTCAAGGACACCGAGAACCCGCCCATCGCCCTCCCGAGAAACTGACGCGGCGTGACGGCGGCAATCCAGGTTAAGATCGTCGGCATCAGGAGCCCCTCGCCAATGCCGACCAGGACCACAGCGACCCCGACCAGGAGAAGCGACGTGGCAAACCCGAGAATGCACAGGCCCAGGCCAAAGGCAAGAAGGGTAACCGTGAGGATCGTGTACCGGTGGAACCGTTCGGCAATCCGCCCGTAAAAGATTCCGAGGATTGCCGAGGCACAGCCCCCGATCCCAAGGAATATCCCGGCAGTGAGCGCAGTGTTTTCGCCCATGATCCGTGCTGCATCCATGTGGGCGATCAGGAAGGGGAACTTTGTCGGCATCAAAAAGAACAACAGGTTCCCCATGAACAGGGTGATATAGGCGAGGAGCAGGGGAGTGACCGGGAATTTTTCACCGGGCGCTGGCACAGTAGTGCCGGGTGCTGCCCGGATCTCTTCGTATTTGCGGACGGGCTCTCTCATCGTTAAGAGAACGCCTGCGAGAATGACAATCCCCAGAAGGTAGATGAGGAACGCCGCACGCCAGGAAATACCGGCGAGTAATCCCCCGCTGGTCTCAAGGATGAGGACCCCGACACCCATTGCCGCAGCCTGGTACCCGAGGACCCTTGCCCGGGTCAGGCCGTCATAATAACAGACGATCAGGGCGGATGTCGTGCAGATGATGCCGGCAATGCCTACCCCGAGGATGAACCTGCCCGCGAGGATTGCGGGAATGGAGTTGAGGTAATATCCCGAGCTTCCTGCAAGGGTAAAGACCGCAACGGAGATCGCAAGGACCCGGATTTTACCGATCTTATCGGAAAGCATCCCGAGGAACAGGCCCGTGATGGCAATGGCGAGCGCCGGGAGCGTGACAATTAAGGAGATGCTCGTCTCCGAGGCATCGGGAAATGCTGCGCTGATCAGGGGCAGCGCCGGTGCGACCGCTGCTCCCCCCATGAGAATCATCATGGCGGCAAGCATGAGAAAAAGGAATGTCCATTTCGATGGTGTGAATTCTGCTGGATTCATGACCTACTACATCGCGAAAGAGAGAATATTAAGAAAGTGCTCCTGAATATAGTAGCTAAAGTATGATCGACGACGCGTTGCTCTCGCAGCTTAAAGGGATCGGGATGAGCGAGTACGAGGCGAAGGTATACGCGATTTTGTCCGCCCTGCGGGTGGCAAGCGCCCGGGAGGTCCACGAGCAGACCCAAATCCCCCGGGGCAGGATCTACGAGACGCTTGCGGCTCTTGCAAAAAACGGGTTTATCGTCTCTTCGGGGAAGTCGCCGGTGCGGTACTCGCCGGTCGATGTGACCCAGACGTTCGAGCGGCTGAAACGCGAATCGGTGAACTCCCTTGACGGATTGTACCAGAGCCTCAAGGCCCTTGAGACCGAGACCCCCGAACCGCATATGCAGGGGTATAAACTCTGCACGGAATGGACCCGGGACAACCAGATCCGGATGATGCTGCACCGGGCAAAATCGGAGATCATCCTTCTCTGCAATGATGAAGGATTCCTCAGGAAATACCGCAGCGAGATTGCACGTGCGGCAAAACGGGTCCCCTTGTACCTTGTTATCGGAAACGAGGAGCTCGCAGAGTCTGCGCCGGTCAAATGCTATACGGGTGGAAACGATATCAGGTCGGCACTCTTTTACCCGAAAGGGGAGGATGCAGGCGGGCTGTCGGTGAAACTGGTACTGATGGCCGACCGGACCGAATCTCTCTCGATCCTGGAAGAAAGCGGCAGGGTGACGGGCATTTTCATCTGCCCCGATATGTACGCCGGCTACCTGTCCCGGAAATTCGTGCAGGAGATAGTACCGGTAAAAAAGCCGCGTAAGAGCACCTGAAAAGAAGTGCTACTGCAGATCCGGAAAGCCCGGGTTTTTTGGAGCTCTTAGTGAACAGAGAACCGTGAAGATCGCGGATTTTTCTCGCGCGGCAAGCCCCGGTACATGGTCGCACCACGTACGGTTCAGACTCCCATAATCGCCCGGCAGAATCTCAAAAAAGATCCCGTGAATCCTAAAAAAAGAACCGGGATTTTTGTATATCAGGCCGGCTGCCCGGCCGGGCCAGAAAACCGCCTCTTCATCGCAAACGTCACCAGGGCAACGAGTACCCCGAGGATACCTGCGACCACAAAGACCGCGGAGAGGCCGAAAAACACAAGGATGATCCCAAGGACGATGGGGGCAGCGCTCTGTCCCACGTATTTCATGCAGCTGTGAATTGCGATCACCCCGCCCCGGGTTGCCGGGGGAGAGAGCTGGATGAGCTGCACGTCGATTGCCGTCTGGGCAAAGATGAGCCCCACGCCGAAGAGCAGCAGCAGCAGGACAACCGATGCAACCGACTGCGCACATGCCAAAAACAGCATCGACAGCCCGACGCAGATAAAACCCGCAACAATCACAAGGGGCAGGGAATACTTACCGGTCAGCGGCCGTACCTGCGGTGCACAGAGGATGCAGGTGATCCCCGGGACCGCAAGCATCAGGCCCGATGCCCCCGACGCGTACCCGAACGATCCCTTGAGCATGAAGGGCACGTAGATCATCATCGCAAACAGCAAAAAAAAGATCGAAAAGCCCATGAAGACCGTTGCAAGGATCGGCAGGTCTTTGAGGCATTTGAGCGCCCCGCCCATCCCCTCGTGGTGGACGACTGCGGCCTGGTTCCGGGTCTCGGGAAGATACAGGATCACAAGCACCGCAAACGGCAGGGAGAGTGCAAAGAAGAGGAAGGCATAGTTCCATCCAAAGATGGCAAGCCCTCCCCCGATCACCGGGGCAAATACCGAGCCAAGGGCAAACGTGATGCTGATCTTGCTCATCGCTGCCACCCGGTCAAGGCCGGAGTACACATCCCCGATAACGAGCATGGCAAGCGTTGTCATCCCCGCAACGCCGATCCCCTGCAGGAACCGTAAGACAAGAAGCGATGCGAAATCAGCGACAAAAAAACTCACCAGCCCGGTAATACCGTAGATCACAAGGCAGGGGATCAGGATCCGTTTCCGGTTTACCCGGTCGGTGAAATGCCCGATCACCAGGGTGAAAACCGCGGTCGAGATCGTAAACACCGACATTAAGAGCGCCACGTTCTGCGCTGTCGTGTGCAGGGGACCTACCATCTCCGGCAGTACCGGTGCAAGGAGCGCCCCGCCGGCCATGGAAAAGAAAGCCACAATGCAGAGCATCAGGAGATCGGTTTTATTGAATTCCGTGATTCGCCTCTTTTTTATACTCCGGGTACCGTTTCGATACCGTTCCCAAATAGGTATCGGGATCCCGTATCTGCCTACGGGAAAATCTCCCCTAAAAAAAGAACCCTGCCCCGGTACCTGCGCTCCGCCACAGGGTCCGGTAGCAATCACGAAAAAAAAGGATTAACTGTCCGCCCGCTCGGGGTAATACATCTCATTGGCCTGCTTGTCGCGCCCCGTTGGCAGGGACCCGGTCTCATACGAGCTCTCGAGATGCTCGTTTACGGTCACTACCCCGGTCTTTGCTTCAACAGTTGCGGGAACCCGGGTATACACCCGGTAGATCTGGGAGCTCGTAGAGGTGGCCGGAATGACAACCCGGTAGGTGTTATTCCCGATCTTCTCCCAGGTGCCGGACATCTTCTGCTGGGAGACGATCCTGATGTTCGATCCGGATTTTATCGGTACCCCAAACGTATAGGTCACGCTCCCTCCCGAGAGGAAGACGAAATCGTACGCTGCCCACGGCATGTCCGTGGTAAACGTGGGATACTCCCGTACCCACCGGTGGAGGATCGGATCGGGTGCCGGGGTTGCCGTGGTCGTGATCAGCCGGGTGTAACTTGCCGTTACGGTTGTTTCGGGGTTGGTCATAGCCGGTGTGGTCACCGGTGCAGAGACCGCGGGCGCAGATGTTGTGGGCACAGTCGTGGAGGCACCTGACGGGCCGGACGAACCCGTGCATCCCGCAGCAAGGAGAACGGTGATGGCAAGGATTGCAAGGGAAAAAAGCGTGCGTATTCTCATAGTTCACCGGTTATATCATGATCCTATAATCTTTCTCCCTTCCCGGGGGTGCCCTTTTTTTAGCGGGGGCCAAAAAAACCCCAACCATTAAGCCCCCTGATAGTACAGGGTTGAACAGATGCCCGTGCCACCCGTCATCAGGGACGACTGCCCCTGCCCGAACACCGCATGCCGCCGCCACACGCTCTGCCATGAATGCGAGCCGTTCCGGGCAGCACGGGGGAAGGTGCCGTTCTGCCGGGAGCAGAGGGTCTCGTTATGGGACAGGATACAAAAGATTCTGGAACGGAAGTGATCGTTCCTGCGCACCGCAGGTCTCATTGTACGCACATGCGAATATTCATCATATTCGCCGCTAAAAATTGGCTGGATGCTTGGTGGGGTAACCCCGGGCAGCGCGTGAGACCATGTGGATACCTGATACCCGTACCCTTTTTCTGATTCTCTTCCTCATCAACGTCGTCCTCACGCTGGTCCTCTTTACCTTCTGGAAGACCCAGAAGACCTACGACGGCTTTGAGACCTGGATGCTCTCCCTGCTGGTCACGGTCTGCGGGTATTTCCTGTACCTGTCCGGAGAATCCGTACCCGTCTGGATCTACTCGTCCCTGGCAAACCTTGTAATCGCGCTTGCCGTCATGATCCGGCTTGACGGTACCGGAAGGTATTTCCGGTCGCAGGCACTTCCCCGGATCCTGTACGCCAGCCTGCTGCCTGCCGGGTTTTTGCTCTTCTGGTTTGCGATCATGGCCGATGTGGTGGTTGTCCGCGGGCTGATCATGGGGCTTTTTATCGTCCCCTGTTTTGTTGCTGCTGCTGTTATCGCGATACGGTCCCGGGAGCCCGGGACCCGCCCGCTCCGGTACGGCTTTGCCGCGGCGCTCCTTGTCATGGCACTCCTCTGGACCATAATCATCGCAGTAGCGCTGCTCACGCCCGGGGACCACTCGCTCTCGGGCCCGGACCCCCAGAACCCGCTCTTTTTCATCGTCACGATCCTCATGGATATCGTAGCCACGGTCTTCTTCCTGCTCCTCAATATGGCCCGGACCCAGGCGGAGCTTAAACACAGCGAGGATGCACTGTTCCGGGCAAACAAGAAACTCACCATCCTCTCGTCGATCACCCGGCACGATATCAAGAACCAGCTCACGGCCCTCCAGGCCTATATCGGGCTCTTACAAGAAGAGCTCGGCACCAATCCCGTAGCATCAGGGTTTCTCACAAAGGAGATGGCGATTGCCGAAATAATGGGGCACCAGATCGATTTCACCAAGGTGTACGAGGATATGGGGACAACCGCGCCCTCATGGCAGAATGTCAGGGAGAGCGTGCACCGGGCGGCCGGTGCCCTGCCCGTGCGGGACGTTGTGGTAGAGGTTGACCGGCCGGACGTGGAGGTCTATGCCGATCCCCTGTTCGAGAAGGTCTTCTATAACCTGATCGACAATGCCCTGCGGCATGGCGGGGATTCGCTTTCAAGGATCGCGGTCTCTTCGCGCGAGACAAAGGAGGGGCTCGTCCTTACCTGCGAGGACGATGGCGCCGGGATTTTAGGGGCGGACAGAGCGCACCTCTTCGAGCAGGGGTTCGGGAAGCATACCGGCCTCGGGCTCTTTTTGTCCCAGGAGATCCTCTCGATCACCGGGATTACGATCATGGAGAACGGGGAACCGGGGAAAGGGGCGCGGTTCGAACTGAACGTGCCAAAAGGAGCGTACCGGTTCGGAAATCCGTGAGGGACAAAAAAAGGACACCCTGCTAAAAAAAAGAAGCCGGGGAACCTTCTCCCGCCGTTTTTCCCGGGCTCTTTGTTACCGGTGCAGGCCCTTGTCGCCGCGCCGGACTTCCATTTTCATGGTGCCGTCGGACTGCATGATCCGGACCATCTCGGGCTCCGCCGGTGCCGGGGCAGCTTCCGGTTTTGGGACGCTCTTTACGTGGATAACCGTGCGGTTTTCCGGTGCAGCGGCAGCAGGCGCAGGTTCCTCCCTGCTCTCCGGCTCCGGGGATACCGTTTCCCGCACGGATTCCTGCCGGGGCAGCTCCGCGCTCTGCCGGGCAAGATTCATGGCGATCGCCTTGAAATCGAGCATCTCATTCATCAGTCCTTTGAGCAGCGCCTCCATCTCCCCGGTCTTCCTCTCCAGTGCCGCAACCCGTTCTTCCGCTTGTCTCGTGTCTGAACTATCCATAGGCCTAATCAGGGTCTCCTGCCGCTGTGGCATCGCATACCAAATCATAACTCTTCCCCCTGACATGTTAAAATGAGGTGTCGGATCGGGTGTCCGGAGTACCCGCATTCTCCGGATAAGCGTTCTCCCCGGCAGGGATCAGGGATCCGGATCCCTTGCGTTGTCAGGTGGAAAAATCACCGGCAATTCCGGCTCATATCGATGACTTTATCCACAAAGGTTCTATAATCCTCTAGCCATGGATGCAGAGGCCCGACAGACGCCGTTCGACCAGCGGCTCTTTTTGATCTTCATGGTGACCTTTGCCGGTATGACGACTTTTGAGTTTGCGGCCCAGTACCTCTACCCGTACCCTCCCGACTGGCGTTCGAACCTCGTCACCAGCTTCTTTACGAGCGGACTTGCCGTGATCATCGCCTACTTTCCCTTAAATGCGTATTACCGCCAGAGCGAACGGCTGCTCGCCGAACGGGAGAAGAATCGCGCCGTGGAGATGGAACTTCGCAAGAACGAAGAGAAATTCCGGATGGTGATCGAGAATACGCTCGATGGCATCGTGGTTGCTGCCCTGAATGGCGACGTCCTGTACAGCAACCAGGCCAATGCGCAGATCTTCGATATCGAACGGGGGGAGTACGAACCCGGCTCGAAAAATGCCCTGGACTTCCTCCACCCGGCCCACCGCGACCGGGCCCGGCAGAACTTTTGCCGGAGCGCCGAAAGCGACGGAGAGGACCCCCGGGAGTACCTGGCAGTTACCGCCACCGGTCGGCCGATCTGGATCGAGGTTGTCGGCAAACGGTGGGTCTACCGGGACGTGCCCGTCCTGATCCTCTCGGTAAAGGACATCACCGGCCGCAAGCAGATGGAGCAGGCCGTGCTGCATGCGAACAAGAAACTCACCCTGCTCTCCCGTATCACCCGGCACGATATCAGCAACCAGCTCCAGGTGCTCGACAATTATACCGAACTGATCCGGACAACCGATCTCTTGCCGGAGTACCGGGCATATTTCTCCCGGATCCACGATGCTACCAGCAGGATCACCTCCATGATCCGGTTCACGCAGGAATACGAGGATGTCGGGATCAGCTCCGCGGTCTGGCAGAACCTTCCCGCCCTGGTCGCGAGCGCGGCAAATGGGATAACGCTCGGGAACATTACCCTCGAAAACGATCTCCCTGCCGATGCAGAGATCTTTGCCGACCCGCTGGTGGTCAAGGTCTTTTTCAACCTGATCGACAATGCCGTGCGGCACGGGGGCCGGATCCGGACCATCCGGTTTTTCCTCTCCGGACGCGGTACGGGCCGGGTCATTGTCTGCGCAGACGATGGCGACGGCATTGCCCCGGACGAGAAGGAACGGATCTTCGCGCGGGGGTTTGGCAAAAACACCGGCTTTGGTCTTGCCCTCTCCCGGGAGATCCTCGATATCACCGGGATCACGATAAAGGAGACCGGGGGGCCGGGCGCGGGCGCACAATTCGAGCTGGCCGTGCCGGAAGATGCCTGGCGGACGGCCGGCCCTGCTCCTGCGACACACTAAAACAGGGGCGGTATTTCCCGTCCCCGCCGGTTAGCTCACAAAAACGTATAGGTCTCGGGCACGAGCGTCTGGAGATCGACCATGACGGCCTGCGCCGGGGTCGGGTTCACGTTCATCTGTTTCTGGAACGCTGTCTGGGACTGCCAGGTGCCGGCATTGATGCCGAGCACGCCCCGGTACTGGGTGATCCCCCGGATATGCACGTGGCCCGTGTGGAGGATCTCCGGCAGCGGGTCGATGATCAAGCGGTCGGACTTTCCGGCCGCAATCGGGGTGCGCCTGCCGTACGCCGGGGCTAGGTGCCGGCGCTGGAGCATCTCCTCCATCATCTTCCCGCTCTGATCGTAGGATGCACCGGGGATAAGCCCGATCATGTCATCGATCGAGCGGCCGTGGTACATCAGCACCCGGACCCCCTGGAGGTTCACGAGCGCCGGGTTCTCGACGAGCATGCAGTTCTCGGGGAACTTTTTGGTGAACTGCGCCGGGATCACCGGCTGGGGCTCGGCGCCCCGGACCACGTCGTGGTTGCCCGGCGCAACAATGATCTTGATCCTCTTTGGGATGCCCGAGAGGAGTTCGCCGAACGCATCGTACTGCTCGTAGATGTTTTTGATCGTGAGCTCCTGATCCTGGCCCGGGTAGACGCCGATCCCGTCCACAAGGTCGCCGGCGATCAAAAGGTAGGATGCGCCCGAGTCCGGGATCCATTCCACGAACCGGTTCCAGGCATCTTCCAAAAACGTGTCGCTTCCCACGTGCACATCGGAGATGAGGACTGCTTTTCCCGGCGTCTCGCTCAGGAACGGTTTGTTGTCGATCCGGATGTCGGGCCGGAACATCTGTTCGGCAAAGAAAAGCTTCCCGTCCTGCGAGAGCTTGCCCCTGACGCCGATGACCTCGTCCATGATCAGGCGCTCGGCATCGGAAAAGACCGGGCGGTCTTTCCGGAAGAGCACCGAGAGGTTCGCGGTCGTATCCTCGATTTCGGCGATCCGGTGGCCATTTGTGGTGGTCTTGACCTCGCTGACCATGCCGATCACGGAACACTCCTCCTGCCGGTACCGCGGCGAGCGGACGAGCCCTTCAATGGGCATCGTGGTGCACCGGTTCCGGATCATCGTGCCGAGCCGGGAGAACCGGTCCCGGAAATAGTGGAGGTAGTCCTCGGTGCCGTTGATGCTTCCCGAGGTCCCCGGGCTTCCCGAGACGATCTCCACGGTCGGGTCGGTCAAAAACCGCATCCCGTCGCGGGTGGTTGTCATCCCGGGGATGTGTTTTGCCGAGACCACGATCGTGTCCGTGGGCACGCCGGCGATGATGCGGTCGATCAGCTCCGGGTTGTCCTGCTCCTGGATGTAACGCACCACATCGGGATGGACCTGGAGCCCGGTATCGAGGAACCGGGAGGCGATCGCTGCCGCATCGATCATACCAGAGTATATTGCAGCAACAGGAAATAAGAGCCATTGATCCGGCATGGCAGGGATGCTTTCATAATATCCGGTACCCAACCTTGTCCGACCTATCAGGATCACCGGTATGTTCGACACGCTCCAGTTCTTCCTCCTTGCCTTTGCCATCGGGCTGACCGGCGCCCTTGCCCCGGGGCCGACCCTTGTCGCCACCATCAATGCCTCGGTTGCGGGTGGCTGGACGGCCGGCCCGAAGGTAACGCTCGGGCACATGCTCACCGAACTGGTCATCCTGCTTGTGATCGTTGCCGGGCTTGCCACGGTTGCCCTGCAGTACACGACCGCGATCGGGGTTATCGGCGGCCTTGCGCTCGTGGCCTTCGGGGTCCTCACCGTTGCCGGCAGCCGGACGGCCACGCTCGCCGGGGCCGGGGCAGGCACGGGGAAGGCATTTGCAAACCCGTACCTTGCCGGTTTTGTGACGAGCGTAGCGAACCCCTACTTCTGGATCTGGTGGCTCTCGGTCGGGAGCGCGATGGTGATCGCGGGCCTTGCCGGCGGCCTCATCCTTGCCTGCGTGTTCATGGCCGGCCACTGGTGTGCGGACCTCGGGTGGTACACCGTAGTCTCGACCGGGATAGCAAAAGGAAAAACGCTTCTCTCGGACCGGACCTACCGCGGGATCATGGCGGCCTGCGGCTGTTTCCTGGTCCTCTTCGGCGCATACTACCTTGCCCGGGTCATCATCCCGTAGCCAGCGGTACGCTATATTAACCCGCAACGCCAATACCGGAGCCCTAAGGAATGGCAGAACAGGAACCGATAAAAGAACCGTCGCAGGATCCCCGCACGATGATCCAGCGTTTCAGGACAAGCGAGCACTGGGCCGTATCCCTTGCCCGCGATATCCTCTGGGTGGTCGGGGTCGTAGTGGCCGTTGCTTTTGCCCTCTTTTTGATCTGCGGGACGTGGCCTGCGGTCGTGACCGTGGAATCGGGGAGCATGGAGCCCCACATGAACATCGGCGACCTCGTCGTGGTTGTTCAGGCCGACCGATTCGGTCCCTTGCAGACATGGGATACCGCCCATGCCACCGGGTACCAGAAGTTCGGCGACTACGGCGACGTGGTCATCTACCGGCCGAACGGCGAGACTGATTTCTGGACGCAGGTCGGGCTTTTGCCGTTTGCAAAACAGCACCCGATCATCCACCGGGCCATGACCTGGACAGAAGCGGGCGAGCCCGAGCCTACCTATCTCAACCCGTACCGGGGCTCGGTGACGCCGTCGGGATACATCCCGCTCCAGACCAGTGCGTCCACCGCATACGGGTATTATATCCTGTACCCGGCAAACGCCACCCTGCCGCAGAACATTTCCCAGAACGCACAGGGCATGGGCTTCCGGTCATCGACGGGAGAGGCCTACTTCATGCCCGCACAGTTCGTGGTGAACGGCTCCGGGTACATCATATACGGGAATGCCACGACCCACGGCGGGTACATCACCAAGGGCGACAACAACCCGGTCAGCGACGAGGGCTACCTCTCGGTTGGCGATGTCGGGACAATAGAGCCGGTCAAAAAGGAATGGGTTGTGGGGAAAGCCCTCTTTACCATCCCGTACGTGGGCCTGCTCCCGCTCCACATCTGGGAGGTCGCCATCGTCATCATCCTCGCGATGCTCGGCTGGGAATGGTACGCCGGGAAAAAAGAAGAGGACGCCACTAAGAAATCGCGGAAGGCAAAGAAGAAAAAATAAGCGGTACGCGACGGTGCAGTCACCATGACCCCAACTCTTGCAAAGCTCCTTTCTGATGTGAAGGCCGGCCACCGGCTCACCCCGGAAGAGGGCACGGTTTTAATGAAGACGACCGGCCGGGACATCTTCTCGATCACGGCCGCTGCCGACGAAGTGCGCGAACAAAAAGTGGGAAACATCGTCACCTACGTCAGGAACCAGAACCTGCACGTAACAAACATCTGCAAGAACCTCTGCGGGTTCTGCGGATTCGGGAAAAAAGCAACCGATCCCGGGGCCTACTGCCTGGACCGCGCCACGCTCCAGAAAGGGGTCCGGCAGGCAAAGGAACGCAGGGTCACCGAGGTCTGTTTCCTCTCGGGCGTCAACCCCGCCTTCAATCTCGATAGTTACCTCGACCTCATCGCTGCGGTGCACGAGGTTGCGCCCGATATCCACGTCCATGCCTTCAGCCCGGACGAGGTGGCCCATGCGGCGAAAAGGAGCAAATGCACGACCGCCGAGGTGCTTACCGCATTCAAAGAGGGGGGTCTCGGCTCGCTCCAGGGGACCGCGGCGGAGATTTTGATCCAGCCGGTCCGGGACGTTATCTGCCCGAAAAAAGTCCCCGGCGCCGAGTGGGCCCGGATCATCAAAGAGGCGCACAACATGGGCATCCGGACCTCGGCCACGATCATGTACGGCTCGTACGAGTCGGCAAAAGACCAGGTGGACCACCTGGGGATCATCCGGCAGATCCAGGATGAGACGCATGGATTTACCGAGTTCATCCCCATGTCGTACATCCACCCCAACACGCCGCTCTTCACGCAGGGGATTGGGCGGCCCGGGGCAACCGGCAGGGAAGACCTGCTGATGATCGCGGTCTCGCGCCTGTACCTCGACAACTTCGACCATGTGCAGGTCTCGTGGGGCAAGCTCGGCATCAAGATGACGCAGCTCGCGCTCCTCTGCGGCGGGGACGACCTTGCGGGGACAATGTTTACCGATGAGGTCACGGTCGATGCCGGGGCAGGAGAGGGCGATGCAAGTTACCTCCCCCCCGAGACCATGGAGCGCATCACGCAGGATATCGGGCGCACGCTCCGGCAGCGGACAACGCTCTACGAGCTGGTGTGACTCAGGGACAAAAGTCCCGCGTGACTTTTTTTTTTTTATTGTTTTATTTTACTCTGACGCTATCAGTTCCTTCCACTCGTCGGATTCGAGGAAACTGCCGGGCACGTACGTTTCCATTTCGAGGAACATGCTGTACGGAACCGCGAAGGTGAGCTTGTCCTTCCCGAGCATCTTTCGCACGTTTCTCCGTGCGGTGATGTCAGTGAGGCCGATCACTGCCCGGGGACGCTCGCCCTCGCCCTCCGCGTACACGCAGGCGCCGATCGCCTGGCACCCGGAGGCCCCGGCCGCTACCGTGACCCGTTCCGTGATGGTCCCGGTCCCGTAGTTTGCCAGGATCGAGAGGGCCGAGATCTGGTCGGCATCGGCAAGGAAGACCACGCTCTTTACCTCCTCACCGTCGCCGACCTGCGAAAGGGGCATCATCACGATATACTGCTCTTTGATGTCGTATTCAGGCAGTGCCGCAAGGAACGCCTTTGCAACCTCCGGGTTTTTTAAGAGCCGCTCGCCGCGTGCAAGGACTTTTTTGTTCCTTTCGTCCCGGCCGCTCTCCACAACGGCTGTATACGCCGCCCTGTCCTGTGCGCCCTCGATCCCGTTCGAGAGAAAACTACAGAAGCCCTCTTCTGATTTTGCAGAGTGCCGTTCGAACGGCCGGCCAAACCCGAGGCCCAGCGCTGCACCGATGCAGCCGATCGTTTCCCGGGTAAAGACCGCGGTCTTTTTGTCCTTTGCAACCCGGGCGTACATCCACATCACGCAGCCCCAGACCCCGGGTCTGAATTCAAGTGCCCCTTCGGGTTTTGTGTCGGTCCAGACAATAGCGACCGGTTCGGTTGCAAACCCGGCGGCTCTGGCAATCGCGCTCTGTACGGTCATTCCCGTCGTGCTCCCTTTTCCTACACGGGAATGGACCGGACGAAAATAAAGAGTTGCTGTCAGGCAAAACTGTCCCGTCTCCGGGGCAAAAAAAGGAAATACGGTCCCTTACAGGAGTTCCAGCGCCTGACGCCCGGTCATGCCGTTTTTGATCCCCCGGCTCATGGCGCTCCGGTTGGTCTCCTTGACAATGCCGGTCAGGATATCGTCGGTGTTGACGATAGACGGCCCGTGGACCGGGCGGACCTTTGCCGCCGGATAGCTGAACGAATCGAGCGCTGCGACATCGAATGCGCCGCACCCGACCAGGCCCGTATCCGTGATGATCGCGACCAGGTTTGCCGGCCCGAGCGGGATGACATACCCGTCGGCAACCTTCTTTGAGAGATGAACCGTGACCCTTTGCATAAAACCCTCGTATGATGCAGATTGGTGCCACGGTGTAATAATTATGACGGGATTTGCCCCCATCAGACAGGTTTTATTGTCCTGCATGACACAGTGTGACACACAGGACAGGGATGTGCCAGGATGGAAACGCTTGCTGCACTGCTCTCCGACGCCGTTGCCGGGCACCGGATCAGCGAAGAAGACGCCCGGATGCTTTTTGGGATACGCGGCCGCGACCTCTGGAAGGTCGTGGCGGCTGCCGATGAGAAACGCGAAATTATCGCGGGGGACGCGGTCACCTATGTCCGCAACCAGAATATCAACGTGACCAACCTCTGCGTCAACGCCTGCGGGTTCTGCGGGTTCTGCAAAAAACCCGGGGATGAAGGGGTCTACTTCCACGACGAGACCGTGATCCGGGAGAAGGCTGCGCTTGCAAAGTCCCGGAACGTCACCGAGATCTGCACGGTAAGCGGCCTCCACCCGGCCTTTACCGCACAGAGTTATATCGATGTGTACCGCTGGATCTGTGAGTCCGCGCCGGGCGTCCACCTCCATGCCAGCAACCCAATGGAGGTTGCGTACGCAGCGCGGAGGAGCGGGATATCCACAAAGGAGGTGCTCTCCGCGATGAAGGCCGCGGGCCTTGCCTCGATGTGCGGGACGGCAGCAGAGATCCTCGTCGATTCCGTGCGGGAGAAGATCTGCCCCCGGAAGATCCCGACCGCAGAATGGATCCGGATCATCAAAGAGGCCCACAATCTCGGTATCCCGACCACGGCAACGATCATGTACGGCCACTGCGAGAGCGATGCGGACCGGGCCCGGCACCTGGCAATCCTCCGGGAGATCCAGGACGAGACGCACGGGTTTACCGAATTCGTCCCCCTCTCGTTTGTCCACATGAACACGCCGATCTACCGGGCGGGGCTTGCCCGGGCCGGTGCAACGGGGAGAGAAGACGGCCTGATGGTAGCGGTGGCCCGGCTCTTTCTGGACAACTTTGTAAACATCCAGGTCTCGTGGGTAAAAGAGGGGATCAAGATGGCGCAGCTCGGGCTTCTTGCCGGGGCAAACGACCTCGGGGGCACGATGTACGAAGAGAGCATCTCCAAGGGTGCCGGGGCAGTAAATACAGATTACCTTGACCCGGCCGAGATGCAGCGGGTGGCAGAAGACATCGGTCGGCCGCTGAAGCGCCGGACAACGCTGTACCGTATCGTGGAATAAAATTAATCGTGGCGGGGCCGGAGCAGCCGGACGATCTTGTCTCCGACCACTTTTGCATGGGCCATGGCATTGTCATCGTCCATGACCTCGCCCTCAGTAAAGCCCTTCCCGGTGACCGCACCGAGCGATGCTAACTCGTGCGAGTTGAGGAACCCCTCGATGGTCTTGACCGCCCGGTCCGCGCCGGCCGAGGCGTTCACGGCAACCGCGATCCCTCTTCGGCCGGCAAGTTTCCGGTCATGGTAGAGCGAGTAGGTCCGGTCAATGAAGTTCTTGAGCTGGCCGCAGACATCGTAGTAATACACGGGCGACCCGATCACGAGCACCTCGCAGTCGATCATCTTCTGCGCGATCGCTCCCCAGTCGTCGCCTTCGATCACGCACCACTTCTTCTCCTTGCACTTTCCGCAGCCAAGGCAGGGGAGGATCTTTTTGCCTGCAAGCGAGACAAACTCCGTCTCGATCCCCGCCGCCTCGCCCGGTTTGAGGATCTCTTTTACGAGCAGTGCGGTGTTCCCGTCTTTCCGCATGCTGCCCGATAACCCGAGGACTTTCATACTCTTACCCTGTCGTTAGGGTCTAATCATAGTTTGGATCCGGGGGGAAAGGCCGAGCCGGGTAAATGCCGCAACGATCTCCTCTTTTGGCTCCCGGGGCCGGTACAGGAGGTGCGAGGGGCAGGTGCAGTCGCTGCACCCGAACCGTGGAACGCCGGCACCGCCGCCCGCGAGAATTTCTGCGAGCCGGCATTCGAGCGGATCGGTTGTCGGCGCAGAGACCGCGTACGCGACCGCGAACTGGGGGCTGGTGAGCAGGTAGTCGATATGCCATTTCGGCCTCTTGTCCTTGTTTGCCGCAAGCTTCAGGTGGCGTTCGAGCCTGACAAGGCCGCCGGGCCCGAGAGCCGACCCGATGTAGCAGTGCCAGCCGGCAGAGAACGGGATGTTCCCGAGCGCCCCCACCTTCGCGGTGCAGGCGAAGTTTTTCAGGACAAGACAGTAGATGCCCTTATCCATAGCCGCCCTTCATGAGCTGGTTTGCTGCCGCGATGTGGCGTTTGCCCCCGCAGTCAACGGGTTCGCCGTGGCCGGGATAGAGTCCTTCCACATCGAGCGGTGCGAGTCGTTCAAGGGATTTCTCAAGCGCCTGCCTGCTCCCTCCCGGGAAATCGTACCGCCCGAATGCGCCGTCCGTAAAAACGGTGTCGCCGCTGATGAGCACCTTATCCTTCTCCGACCAGAGGCAGATACAGCCCGGGGTATGGCCGGGGGTATGGAGAACCGTAAGCCCGCCGATGGTGTCGCCGTCCGAGAGCACGATGTCCGGCACGATCCCGGGCGAGCGGGAGCCAAACTGCATCGAGAGGCTCTTTGCATCGTCGATGAGGCCCCCCGCGTCATCGCGGTGGATCGCGATCTTCGCCTGGCACATGCGGGCGATCTCCTTTACGTGCCAGGTGTGGTCGAAGTGGCAGTGGGAAAGGACAATCGTGTCGATCTCGTCCTTGTACGGCTCGATTGCCATCGGGAAAACGCCGGCGTCCACGAGGACCGCCCCGTAGATATAGGAATTCGCAAGAGCTCCCTGTTCGGGGATCCACCTGACCTGCATGCACACTAATAAGGCATCCCGACAGATGTTTTTTATGGATTTGCTCATCCGCAGCTGCTCGCGGTCGGTCCCCGCTGCCGTAAAGGCCGCTGCCCGGGCAGAGGGCATGGACCCCGTGGCCATGGCCCGGGCCATTGCCGACGGCCGGATCGTTATCCCGCATAACCCGAACCGGAAGCACCGCGCATGTGCGATCGGCGAAGGGTGCACGGTCAAGGTGAACGTGAATGTCGGGACCTCGGGGAGCCGGTGCGATTACAAACTCGAAGAGAAGAAGGCAAAGGCGGCGCTAAAGAGCGGCGCCGACGCGATCATGGACCTCTCGACCGGCGGGGATCTGGTTGCGATAAGGAAGAAGATGCTTGCCCTCGATACTACGGTCGGGACCGTGCCGGTGTACGAGGCGGTGCGCCGGGCGGGAAACGCTGCGGACGTGGACGCCGACCTGCTCTTTACGGTCATCCGCGAGCACTGCAAACAGGGCGTGGATTTCTTAACGCTCCACTGCGGGGTGAACCGGCAGGTGCTTGACGCGCTGAAACTCGACCCGCGCCTGATGGGGGTCGTGAGCCGGGGCGGGACGTTCCACTGCGCGATGATGATGCTCCGCGATGAGGAGAACCCGCTGTACGCGGAGTTCGATTACCTTCTCGAAATTCTCGCGGAATACGATGTCACGGTGAGCCTTGGCGACGGGATGCGGCCCGGCTGCCAGCAGGATGCGGAAAAACTCGCAAAGTCGGTGGAGTACGTGACGCTCGGGACGCTTGCCCGCCGGGCACAGGCCGCCGGCGTCCAGCGGATGATCGAGGGCCCGGGGCACATGCCTTTCGACCAGGTGGGCTACAATGTGCGGATGATAAAAGAGATCACCGACCATGCGCCGCTCTACCTGCTCGGGCCGCTTGTCACCGATATTGCGCCCGGCTACGACCATGTGGTTGCGGCTATCGGGGGAGCGGAGGCCTGCCGGAACGGGGCGGACTTCCTCTGCATGGTCTCGCCGAGCGAGCACCTCGCCCTGCCGGACGTGGACGATATTATCGAGGGGACCCGGGTGGCAAAGATCGCAGCGCACGTGGGGGACATGGTGCGCCGGCCCGAAGGGTACAAAATGGAGCGCGAGGTAAAGATGGCCGAGGCCCGGCACGACCTTGACTGGGACGCGCAGTTCAGGCTGGCGCTCTACGGCGATCATGCAAAGGCGATCCATGTCCGGGACGGGGACACGGACACCTGCTCGATGTGCGGGGATTTGTGTGCTATTAAGATGGTAAGGGAGTTGTTTGAGGGGAAGACAAAAAAGATAAATAAATTTCAGAAGTGATGAAATGACCCTTGAAAAAAAGGATGTGATCCAGACCGTTGAAAAGACAATTAACAGATATATGGAATGGAGAGACGATCCGACCTCCAGTAGTGCGTGGGAAATTCATACTTTATTGGTCGAAACTATTTGGCAGTGTGCTCCAGAAAATAGCACTTTTAGAAGAAATGCGAAATATATTATTGATCGTCCCTTAAATCAGTATACTCCTGATGCGTTTCGAGGTTTTTGTGATGATGATAAATTGTATGAGGATGTCACAGCCCTTTTTTCAGTTTTATCCGCATTGAAAAAGGCCTATGATGATAATCTCCTAATTAATGTTCAACAACGAATTCACGCGGACATTTTTGAAGATTTTATCGAAATTGCTGAAAATTTTTTACAAGAAAGTGAAAAATTAAAATGCCCTGCCGCAGTTATGCTTGGCTCCATTTTAGAAGCCCATATACGGAAGCTATGCCAAAATCATGGAATTAATACGAATTATAAAAAGGGAGATTTGGAAAAATTCAGAAAAGCGTCTGAGATGAATATTGATCTTGTAAAAAAAGGAGTGTATACTTCTGTCATCCAAAAACAAATCGATTATTGGCTCGGAATCAGAAATGAAGCCGCCCATGGACATGAGGATAAATACACAAAACAACAGGTTGAGGATATGATTATAGGAGTTCGCAGATTTATTGGTGAATATCCTGCTTAAGATTAATTTCCCAATCCTCGATTTAATTCTTCAATAGCAATTCGTGCATGAGTTATTGCTTCTTGAGCCTCATCATAACTTACATCTTTGCCATGAATTGCGTTATTAGCAATTGAAACACTAAATTTTAAATTTTTAAAAACGCTATCCGAAATTTTATTTTGATTTTTTAGAATATTTAACATCTGGCCTGCTGATATTTGATCTCTGATTTGGATCTCATTTGCTCTAGCATAATCTTTTAATTGAACCTCAATTGTTCTTCGTAACCTCGCAAGGGAATTCCAAGTATCACCGAAATTCAGTTCATTTAGAATTTTCTTGTAATCTTCATTTGGTAATGGTTGATCTCCATTTTGTAGTGGTAATTGAACGGTTTTTGGTGATTCATTGCGGATCTCTTGTGGTGTTGATAAAAACACTTGAAGTCTTTCGAAGTATGAATTTACTTTTAAATTTACCGTATCATCAGAAACATATTCATTAATTGTGAAATTTCCTATATCTCTCTCTAGAAAATTGCCTAACGTCTCTAAATCATCAGATTCCAAAGCTTTTCGAAAATTCTCTTCTTTCGCTTGATTTATTTTTTCTTTTCTTAAATGAAATGCGAGATACAAATTATATCCTGCAAAAAGAATCGAAATTATACCTGCAATGATTGATATTAGTGAAATAACTCCAAATATTGTTGTATCCACCATATTCCTCACTCGGAAATTCTTTGTTGATAACGAAGAATAAATGGCCGGACTCTTTCTAGTTCTTTATAAATTTTTATTGCTTCTACAAATTGTCGATGAATCAATTTGAGATTATGAAATCTAACCATTCCATATAATGCAGGACATGATGCCATTATTAATGTTAAAATTAAAAGCCAAAGATCCACATGTAGATTACTTTGAAGATATGACAAAATAATCGAGACAAATAATGAAGCTGAAATACCTAAACTAATTTGATATAAAACTTTGATCTTTTCAAAATGCCAATCATACATTTTTTCTATTCGTTTTTCAGATTCAGGAATATCTGCAACAACCAAATCTATTAAATCCTTAATTTTAAGGTCGAGCATAATACTACGAGCAATTCTTCATTTGATATTTATTTATATGTTGGTTATTTGATGCCCACACGCACGCACTCCTCCGCTGTGACAATCAATCATCAGTTGCGTAACATACAAGCAGGTAATACCCCATCATCGCTCAGCGCAGGGGCGGCAAGGGGGGGGACAGGTGGCCCCCCCTCCTACAAAGATGCAAATTAATTATATGAGTTGATCCCAAGGGTGGGTACCCCTACCTGCCCGGACACAAGGGTGGGGGGGTGACCCCCTCTTTGAAAAAAAGAGTAAGGGGGGGTAGGGGCCACCCCCCTCCCCCCCATGGCCGCGAACCGGCTCCTTTTCTGCATGATCAGATCCGGTGTTTCTCATGGAATACCGGCGTGGGGTGTGGTTTCTGGTGGTTTTCCGGCAGCGTGATCGCAGGGCCCGGCCGGGTCCAAAGTGGGGAGGGGGTACCCCCCACCTGCCCGGACACAATGGTGGGGGGTGACCCCCACCCCCCACATAAGAATTTGTCTAGGGCCGGGCAGTCCGGTACCTTCCCAGTAAAATCCGTTGGATAAAACCGCGTTTGAGTGGAATCAGAAGATGTAGTTGATGATCCTGCACAAAACCGTACGGTATAATCAATAATTTCTTACCCCGTTCTATCATTATAGTGCACGAAAATAGACAAAATCGTGCATTACGATGACATTACTGCACGAAAAATGCCGGCCCGCTCGCCGATGGCAGCCAGGTCGTTTTTGGAGACGAGATTATTGCCCCCGACATTTACCCCGCGGAGGAATGCGACATATGCGGTCATGGCCGTTGTCCCGTATGCCCGGAGGTATGGTCCGGCAGGATAAAAGACCATCCCGCATCATTTCACAACACAGAAATACCGTAACGAATACCACAACTCTCCATGAAACAGAAGGGAAACGGCCTGCCTGTGGCAAAAGCGATCTTTATCGCCGGCGCTATCGTTTTTATCGCGGGGATGGCTCTTTCCATTACCGGAAATCCCTTCGTCATCCCGATCTGCAGTACCGGGATTGTCCTGATGGCAGCCGGCTTCGTGCTTATGAAACGGCATGAATATGCAGTCCTGCTTCCCGGATTGTAAAAAGCCCGACGGGATTTTTTCCTGATTAGCCGTCTTTCTTCTGCCCGGTCACCATATCCACGATCTCTCCCCGGGTTACCGGCACGGTCCGGGAGAAGGGGACCTCTTTTGTGATCATCAGGAATTTTATCTTCGCCATCCCGTCGATCGTAACCTCGATCTTCCCGCCAAGGACGATCTCAGCCATTGCCCCCAGCAGCGCAGCGTTCTTCGAGGCAACCCGGGCGGGAACGACCGTTACCGAATTCCCGGGGATTTTTGCGCTCCCGGTCTCCCCGGTTGCTATCACCTCATGCGTCCCGGCATAATCGTACGATACGGAAAAGGGACACGACTCAAGCGTTGCTCCCACCGGGTTCCTGTTCTCCACCCGGATCGAGACCAGGAGATCGAGCGAGGAGAGCGAGACGTTTTCAAGCCTGACGCCATCAAGGGTCACGACCGGATCGGACAGGACAGACATTATACGAACGTTGGCAGAGCGGGGTGATAATCCTGCCCGTCATGTGAGATGCCCTCAGATCGGCGGGCTTGATCCGGAACGATCCCCCCTTTTCGACCACAAAGCACTCAAAACCATCTCCCCAAAATTTATGCTATCATGCAATTACCACCATTTTTTTACCAGATATTCGAGTCCCTCCCCCGGCAGGGCCCGGGCGATGCAGGTGCGACAAAGCATGTGTTCTCCCTGGTCCCCCGGCTCCCGGATGACGCGAAGATCCTCGATGTCGGGTGCGGCAGCGGGACCCAGACCCTTGATCTTGCGGGCCTGACCACCGGTACGATAACGGCAGTCGACAACCACCAGCCGTTCCTGGACATGCTCGACGCCAAAGCCGGAAAAGCCGGCCTGCAGGAAAGGATCCGGACCGTGAACGCCTCGATGGATGCCCTGCCGTTTGCGCCGGGCCAGTTCGACCTTGTCTGGTCCGAAGGGGCGATCTTTGTTGTCGGGTTCGAACAGGGGCTCACTCTCTGGAAACCGTTTTTGAAAAAGGGCGGGTACATGGTCGTATCCGATGCCGACTGGTTCGAGCCCAATCCCCCTGCCGAGCTCGTGCAGTGGTGGGAGAGCGAAGGCTATCTCCCCGTTTCCGAGGACGAGATGAAGGAGCGGGTGAACCGGGCCGGGCTCCGGCTCGTTGCAACATACCGTCTGCCCGAAGCCGGCTGGTGGGATAACTACCATGTCCCAATGCTTGCCCGGACCAAAGACTTACGGAAAACACACGGGTCGAATCCCGACGATGCAGCCCTGCTCGATTCCCTGGAGCACGAGGCAGAGATGTACCTGAAGTACAAGCGCTACTACGGGTACACGTTCTTTGTCATGCAGAATCCATAACCGGAAGAGCCGGCGGTTCGACGAAAGTTCTCCGCCGGCAGGAAGGTATCCCTCATTTTTTTTAGTAGGTTCACGGATCGATGCGCTCGATCCGGAAGACCACCGGGCGGATCCCGTCCGAGCAGCAGCCGATCATCGTGCGCTCGTTCTTCATCCAGCCCGCAAAAATCCCGTGCGAGAAATTCCCTCCTGCGAGCAGCACGGCGACCATGGGATGGATGTCCCGCCATGCCCAGTCGCAGAAACCTTCGGGCTTGTCAAGGCCGCACACGAACTCCTGCCCTTCCGTAAAACACGGGCAGGGCGCGACCTCGCTCTGGCAGTATTCTTCTGCGAGTTCGGGGTTGAGCGACCGTTTGACCACCGTAATGTTACAACGGGGTCGTGTTGTGTCTTCGGGAGTCATTTGCGGCTCCGCAGCTCCCGCGCCATCTCCGCAAGGCAGGCCGCCGCCTCCGCGTCCGTCATATCCGGATCCTTAAACCGGGTGAACCGTTCGCATACGAGATCCGGGCACTTCCCGCAGTGCGGTAATTTCCGGTCGCTGACGCAGCAGTCGTACACCGGGCAGCATTCAACGCCGGCGTACGCGGTCCAGAACGGCTTTCCGTTCGTTGCCCCGCACCCCGGGCACTCGTTTTTGTAATGGTCGCAGCCGCTGCACGAGTACCCGCAGACGGTCTCGATCTTCTCTGCCATGGATCCCGGTTGCAGCAGGGGATGATAAACTCCGGGCCCCGCACTGTGAAAGTAGCGGGCCGGTCTTTGGGATCCCCGGGCCGCTCTTTCCCATAATTCTCCGGCCGCAGCACCCCGATCCCTGGAAAAAAAAATCACGGATCTTTCCAAAATCCTGCCGTATATATGGCGCACCGGCCAAACGAGCCCTTATACAAACGTGCAGGTGAACATCCATGGATATCAGATACACCGGAATGGACGGGATGCTGGTCGCAGCCATCAGCGGCCGGTTCGATAACGACGCCGTGCCGGAATTCAAATCCGCCCGCGAATCATGGCCGGTCGCCCCGACCGTCCTTGACCTGAGCGGCCTTACCTACCTGAGCAGTTCGGGCCTCCGGGAACTCCTGGCGCTCAGGCGCGACTTTTCCCGGCAGGGTGTGCCGGTCGTCATCGCCGGCAGCACGGGATTTGTCAGCAGGATCCTTACGGTGAGCGGCTTTGCAGAGGTCTTTGTCACGTACCCCACAGTAGCGGACGCGGCAAAAGCGATCTCCTGCGGGGGTGCATGATCATGATCGCCACGCTTGGGGAATCCGAATCCGGTGCGGCAGAAGAAGAGATCCGGATCCGTCCCATGCAGCCGGAGGACGCGGGAAGCGTTACCGGGCTGATGCGGGAAGTGTACGGCGAGACCTGCCCGAGGCGGTCGGTCTACGACCCGGTCCTGCTCCGGAAACGGGTGATGTGCGGCGAGCTCCGATCCGCCATCGCAGAGGGACCGGGCGGGACGGTCGTCGGCTATGGCTCGCTTTCCGGGTATTACGGCTATCCCGAGATCGGTCTTTTGGGCTCCCTTGCAGTCTCCCCTGCCCGCCGGGGCCGGGGGATCGGCGGGAGGCTCACGCGGCACCTGGTCTCGTTTGGCAGGCAGGCCGGGTATGTTGCCCTCACGGCCGGGACATTCACGTCCCACCCGTACGCCCGGCAGGCAATCGAGCGGGAGGGATTTACCTCTACCGCGATCCTCCTCGGGTCGCAGCCGCAGGGGATCTCGTTTCCGGGAATTGTCGAAACCTCCGGCCAGCGCGAGAGCGTGGTCTTCTACACCCGAATCCTCGCCCCCGGGGAGTACGGGTACCAGTATATTCCCGATCGCCACCGCCCGGTTATCTGCGCTCTCTGCCGGGATCTCGGGGTCCATATCTCCGCCACGGAGACCGGCTATTATCCCGTGGGCGGGCCGTCGGCCATCGAGTACATGTTCAACCAGGAAAGCGGCGCCGGGCTGATCTGGATACGGAAAGCAGGATACGATTACCACGAGGTTCTTGCCATGGCGGTCCGGATGCTCCGCTCGGCAGGGGCAAAGGTCCTGCGGCTGCACCTGAACTTAAACGATCCCGGCTCGCCCTCCGTAGTCACCGCAGCAGAGGCGCTCGGCTTTGTCTTTGCCGGTATCCTGCCCGCAAAGGACGGGCTCGTGCTTCTCATGCAGGACCTCCAGGGGATCGCGATCGATCCGGAAAAACTCTGCATCGGCGAAAACCCGGCAGGCCGTCGGCTGCTCGACTACATCGGCTCGCAGATCGAAAAGACCGGGTGTGGGGCAGGGGAGGATCCGCAGGGTGTATAAAGCCCGGTAAAAAAAGAGCCGGGGAAAACCGGTAGGGGTTCCCGATACGGGGAACAATCCTTTTTACTTCTTTGCCAGCTTTAAGATCCGGATCGCCAGGTGCGCCGCATTGTCGCCATTGTCGATCCCGACACAGGCAACCGGCACGCCCTTTGGCATCTGGACGATCGAGAGCAGGGCATCGAGGCCGTTCAACGTCCCGCTGACCGGAACCCCGATCACCGGCTTGTCGGTCTTTGACGCGATGACCCCGGGGAGCGCGGCCGAGAGGCCGGCGATCGCGATGAAGACTTTGCTTGGGGCACCCTTCACATACGCATCCAGCTTGTCCGGGTCCCGGTGGGCAGAGATAACCTGGTAGTCCCAGGCGATCTTGTGCTCGTCAAGGACCTTCTTTGCCTTGTCGGCAATTACGGAATCGGATGCAGATCCGCAGATGATACTTACGTCTGCCATAAGAGCCATCCAAACTTATATCCCGTATTTATAAATATATTATTGGCAGATCCACATGGAAAAAGAAACCCTCCTTATGTTACCGGGCCCGGTACCGATGCCTGAACGGGTCAGGTTCGCGATGGCCCGCCAGGCAATCAACCACCGCAGCGCCGAGTTCGGCGCCGTATACGCTGACTGCGTGCGGGTCTTAAAGACCGCTTTTGGGACCGCAAACGATGTTGTCATCATCAGCGGGTCCGGCACGGCCGGCATGGAAGCCGCGGTCGCAAACTTCGGCCGCGACAAGGATATCGCCTGTTTTGTGAACGGTAAGTTCGGCGAACGCCTCTATAAGATCAGCCAGCGCTACGGAAAGGCCCACGAGCTTCCATCCGAATGGGGCACCCCGCTCGACCTCGCAGGTCTCGAAAAGCAGCTCGAAGCCGGCGCACAGGTCGTCACCATGGTCCACAACGAGACCTCGGCCGGTATCAAGAACCCGGCAGCGGAAGTCGGGAAGCTCGCGCACAAGCACGACGCGCTCTTTATCATGGACGGCGTCACTTCGGTCGGCGGCGATCTCGTCGAGATGGACAAGTGGGGCGTCGATGTCGCCATTGTCGGCTCGCAGAAGTGCCTCGCAGCCCCCGCCGGCCTTGCCGCAGTTGCGGTGAGCAGCCGGGCATGGGAGCGGCTCACGAAAAACCCG
>WSSedL1CaDRAFT_10000062_pt1 | contig 62580 bp, 59 predicted proteins | sample WetSurSL1Cattail_FD_9464 | JGI IMG/M metagenome (IMG submission 9464)
CGGCGGTGGCCGCCGCAAGACGACGGATGTTGTCGATATGGGGGTCGGTCTGTCGGGCTTCCTGCCGGTCGGCACCAAAGTCGCGGCGGGCGATACCTTGGCGCTGGTCCATGCCAAAACCGACGCCGATGCCGCCAAGGCCTGCGCGGCCCTCGCCGAAGCCATCACCATCGCCGATGCCGCGCCCGTGGCTCGCCCCCTGGTTCACGCGCGGGTGATATAGAAGCGCCATGACCCGTCAGGTATTTCGCGGAACGGTTTTTCATCTGCTGGGCGACCCCGACCAGGGCGCCGATGCCGCCGTCATTCATGAGGACGGCGCGCTGCTGGTCGAAGACGGCCATGTGGTGGAGGCTGGCACCTGGATCGACATCCAGCCACAGGTCAAGGGCGCTCCCGTCGAGCGGTTCCCGGACGGGCTGATCGTCCCCGGCTTCATCGACTGCCACGTTCATTTCCCGCAGGTCGACATGATGGCATCGCCGGGCGACCACCTGTTGCACTGGCTGTCGGCCTATGCCTTCCCGGCCGAAAGCCGGTTCCATCACGAGGATGTCGCGGCCGAGACCGCGCGTTTCTTCCTCGATCAGCTTCTCGCCAACGGCACCACGTCGGCGCTGGTGTTTGCCACCGCCCACAAGGTCTCGGCCGAAGCGCTTTTCGCTGAAGCCTTCCGCCGCAACATGCGTCTCATCACCGGCAAGGTGCTGATGGACGTGGGCGCTCCGGCCGGCATCTCCGACACCGCCGAGACCGGCTATATGGAATCCCGCGCTCTGATCCGCGACTGGCATGGTAAGGGGCGGCTAGGATACGCGGTGACGCCGCGGTTCGCGCTGACCTCGAGCGAGCGCCAGTTGGAACTGGCCGGGCGGCTGGTCGCCGATCATCCCGGCGTCAAGTTGCACACCCATTTGTCGGAGAATGTCGAAGAGGTCGAGGCGGTGCATCGCCTTTATCCCGAATGCCCCGACTATCTCGGCGTCTATGAGAAGTTTGGGTTGGTGTCGCCGCATTCCGTCTTCGCTCACTGCCTGCACCTGACCGCGTCGGAATGGGTTCGGATGGGTAAGTCGGGTGCCAACATCGCCTTCTGCCCGACGTCGAACCTGTTCTTGGGCTCCGGGCTGTTCAACCTGAAAGCGGCGGAAACGGCCGGCGTTCGCGTCGGGCTCGGCACCGATGTCGGCGCTGGTACCAGCCTGTCGCTGCTCGCCACCATGAACGAGGCCTACAAGGTCTGCCAATTGCAGAAGCGGCATACCACGGCATTCAAGCTGTTCTATCTCGCCACACTGGGCGCGGCACGCACGCTGCGGCTCGACGACAAAATAGGAAATTTCGTTTCTGGCAAGGAAGCGGACTTTTTGGTGCTCGACGTCAAGACCCTGCCGCTCGCCAAGCGCCGCTGGGAGCATACGACCACCTTCGCCGAACGCCTCTTCGCCCTCGCCATGCTGGGCGACGACCGCGCCGTGGCGCGGACCTATGTGGCGGGAAAATGCGTGCATGAGCGCGACAAAAGCAAAAATATCAACGCTGCTGCGCGGCCAAAGCACACTGAAGAGTGGGACGATCTCTGACGAACTGTTGCCACCTTGCGCCGACTCTGGCACCTTTTGTCATGGACCACTTCATCGCCCAACTCCCGAAAGCCGAACTCCATCTCCACCTCGAAGGCAGCTTCGAGCCCGAGTTGATGTTTGCCATCGCCCGGCGCAACAAAGTGGACATTCCGTACCAGTCCGCCGCCGAAGTCCGCGCCGCCTATCGTTTCGCGAATCTGCAGGATTTTCTCGACATCTATTACGCCGGGGCTTCGGTGCTACTGCACGAGCAGGATTTCTACGATCTGACGCACGCCTATCTGAAGCGTGTGGCCGCCGACAACGTCCGCCATGTGGAAGTCTTCTTCGATCCGCAGACCCACACCAGCCGCGGCGTGCCGTTCGCGACAGTGATCGATGGCATCTGGCGCGCGCTTCAGGACGGCGAAGCCGAATTCGGCATCACCTCGAAGCTGATCTTGTCGTTCCTGCGCCATCTGCCGGAAGAAGCCGCGTTCGAGACCTTCAAACAGGCCGAGCCGTATCTTGATCGCTTCGTTGCCGTGGGCTTGGATTCATCCGAAGTCGGCCATCCGCCGGCGAAATTCGCCAACGTCTTCGCCGCGGCGCGCGCCGCCGGTCTCAAAATCGTCGTGCATGCGGGCGAGGAGGGGCCACCAGATTACGTGTGGGAAGCGCTTGACGTGCTCAAGGTCGATCGCATCGATCACGGCAACCGCAGCCTCGAAGACCCCAAACTGGTCGAGCGCATTGTTAAAGACGGCTTGACGCTGACCGTCTGTCCGTTGTCGAACCTGAAGCTCTGCGTCGTGGAGGACCTCACGCAGCACCCGATCAAGCGCATGCTGGAACTCGGCCTAAGGGCAACAGTGAATTCCGACGATCCGGCGTTTTTCGGCGGTTATGTCGGCGACAATTTCCGGGCGATTGCGGCGGCGTTGCCGCTGACGCGCGCCGATCTCGTGACGCTCGCCGCCAACAGCTTTGCCGGCTCCTTCCTCAGCGACGAAGAAAAAACCAAGCACATCGCCGCCGTGTACGCCACGTACTGATTACGCCGCTTTGGATAGGGCGTGGGGATCGCAGCGATCCGCTTGCAAGTGTTGCGGCGGTTCATGCACCTGCGGGCGCGGTATCACGAACTCGGCGCGTTCGCGTTCGTCCAGTGCTGCCAGCAAATCCCGTTCCAGTTCCGCCATCAATTGGGCGATGGCCCGGCGCCAGTGCTCTTCGGCGCGGCCTTCGGGCCGTCCTTCCATTTCCCAGATTGCATGACTGCGGAGGCGGATTTTCTCTTCGCCTATGAGTTGCTCGAGTCCCATCGCCTTATCTCCCAGACACAATCATCCTGCCGCGCGTCACGCCGCCACTTCGTCCCCCTCCAGTTTCTCATCGCGCCCGGGCGCCACACCGGTTATCTCCCGGTACAGCTCCATATAGATCCCGGCACTCCGGTCCCAGCCGAATTCGCGGGTCATGGCCTGCAATTGCACCAGCTGCCAATGTAACGGATCGCGATAAAGCGCCAGTGCACGCGACAACGCCGTAACCATACCATCAGACGTTGGATCATTAAAGACGAAACCGCTCGCCGTACGTGCACAAAGCGATAAATTGTTTGTATCAACGACAGTATCGGCGAGTCCGCCGGTGTTGCGTACGACCGGAAGTGTGCCGTAGCGCAGCGCATAAAGTTGCGTCAGTCCGCAGGGCTCAAAGCGCGCTGGCGCTAGCAAGATATCGCTACCAGCATGCAGCTTGTGTGCGAGCGCCTCGTCATATCCAATTGTTGCGGCGAGTATTGTGGGATTTTTGTCCGACGCTGCGGCCAGCGCCGCTTCGATGACGTGATCGCCTTCGCCGATGACCGCGAGTTGCGCGCCCCTTGCCGCGATCCACGGCAGCGCTTCGATCAGCGTGTCAGCCATTTTTTGTTCGGTCAGGCGGGAAACAAAACCGATCAGCGGCACATCCGGCGCGATTGGCAGTTCCAATTCGCGCTGCAACTCGCGTTTACACACGTGTTTTCCGGTGGTATCGCGCGCGCCGTAATGGGCGGGCAGGAACCGGTCGGTGGCCGGGTTCCAGATCGTTTCGTCGATGCCGTTGAGAATTCCGGAGAAATCTGATCCTCGCGCCGCCAGCACGCCCTCCAATCCGAAGCCGCATTCGGGAGAGAGAATTTCACGCGCATAGGTCGGGCTCACCGTTGTGACACGGTCGGCATAACGAAGGCCCGCCTTGAGGTAGGATATCTTGCCGTAGAATTCAAAATCGGCGCCAGCCGCGGTGCCGAGATCGGGAACTTGCTCGCGCGCGAAGTTGCCCTGGAAGGCCATGTTATGGGTGGTGAAGACGGTCTGCGGGCGCGGGCCTTCGTGCTGGGCGATGAACAGCGGCAACAGACCGGTGTGCCAATCGTTGGCGTGCACCACGTCGGGCTGCCAGGAAACCGGCGTTTGGCCCAGCGCGAGATCGGCGGCAACTTTCGACAGGAACGCAAAGCGCAGCGCATTGTCGGCCCAATCGTTGCCGACATTGTCCTGATAGAGCCCGCCGGCGCGTCCGAACAGCGTCGTGCTCGACACCATAAAGACCGGTAGGTCGCAGTCAGGGAACATTCCCGCGATGAGAAGGCCGTCGTCGATACCGAACGCAGGATCAAGCTGCGCCACGATTTTGGGATCGCGCAGTTGCACCATCGCGCGCGGGTAGGCCGGCATCATCACGCGCACGTCGGTACCTTGGCGCTGCAGCGCCGCGGGTAGGGCGCGTGAAACGTCAGCAAGTCCGCCGGTCTTGGCGAGGGGGTAGGCTTCGGACGTTACGAACATGAGGCGCATGGGCACGTCCAGTCGGTTGTGGAACCGCGAGTCGACCCTTGGCGGACATCCGGCCGCGTAAACTCCGGTGTGATGCACGTCAGAAGAAAAAAACGCTGACGGGCTGCACCACGAGCTACGTCTTCAACTTACTCTAACTGAACACTGGACTGCGACAACTTATACACGCCAGCAGAAATATACTTGTAGGACTTGCCGCAGCGTTTGCCTCAGCGGAGGGAGAGCACAGGTTTGGTGTGACCGATTATTCATCGCGTGATATAATTTTGGTGAGTTGAGCGGGGAGGATTGTACGTGAAAACGTTCGTCGTGATCCTGTCGGCGCTGGTGCTTTTGGTGATGGCCGCGCTGCACCTTTACCGTATTTATGGTGGTATTCCGGTTGTGGTCGGCAGCTTCGCGGTGCCGATGGCGGCGAGCTGGTGCGCGGCTATCGCCACGGGGCTCCTCGGACTTTTGCTGCTGATTTTCGCCCGCAAGTAGAACGACAGGCGTGCGGACGTTTCGGTTCGCTGGCGCAGCGATTTGCTCTGCGGCTACGGTGTCGCGGAAATTTCGTCCCGTTTAGGGCCAAAATTTGTTAAGAATGCGCCGCGCAGAAACGGCGCACAGACAGAGTCTTAAGGCCGCAACTTATGGGGGATGGTGATGCGATACGCTAAGTACCGCGAGCAACTGGCACGTCTCGACAAAGAGATTGCCGAATGCGTTCGCCGTGAGGCCAAGGCCGCCAGTGGTCATCCCTGGTACTTCAAGGTGATGCCCATCCTTGCGGCCAAGGCGATCGAAGTGGCGAGCAACAAGCGCGGCGAACTCGCCCGTGCCCGCGCCCGTCTCGAACGCGAGACCTTCAGTGCCGCGTCCTTGATATGGAATGCCGAACCGACGGCTGTTTTTCGCCGCACGGTGCCGGGCTCCGAGGATGCTGTCGAGCGGCTGCGCGCCGCTGCCGACGCCGCGTTCGATCTGCAGACGAAATAGGAGCCGGGGGGCGCCATGAGCAACGACCGTCAAGTCATCTCCTATCTGTCACCGGCCGATCTGGTCGGGCTGATGAAACAATCCGGCGTCATTGCCATTCATGAGAGCGGCATGAGCGACGGCAAGCCCGTCATCCACGCCTCGGTGAAGGTGGTGAACGCCCAGACCGGCGAGCAGCTGCCCGGTGGGTTGCCGTTCTCCGTGGTGATGTTCAAAGGTCCGAACGAGCCGGGCTATTCCAACATCGCCATCGGCACGATTGTTCCGGTGTTGGAACTGAAAGTCGCGCTGCCGCGGGATTACTTCAATTTCTGTAATCAGCGTTTCCGTTTCACCCGCACCTTCCCGGTCGATGAGCACTCTTTCGTGATCCAGATGGATCTGGTGGTGAAGAACGCGACGCGCGAATACGTCAAGTTCAGCTTCGGCCTGTGGGGTGCGTTGTTCTCGCAGATGTTGTTCGAGCTGATGGGGCGGGGCCGCGAATCCGTCGTTGCGGTGGCTGAGGCCTATGCCGCAGTGCATACTGATTTTGCCGAACAGATCGCCACGACGCCGGCACTGTCCGAGAGCGTTGCGCCGACCGCCGAAGAGTCCGTCGAGGCGGATGCGGTGATGCCGCTAACGGCCGAAGCGATCGTGGCCGGCACCGAAGTAGAGGCGCCGCAAGCCGAAGCCGCCGTCACAGAGGCCAAGGTCGAAGAGATCGCCGTCCCGCCGGAGCCTGTCGAGATCGCCGCACCCGAGTTCAGCCCCGAGCTCAGCATTGTCGCCGGACCTGCCGCCGTCGAGCTTGTCGAGGTCGAGACCGACGCTGCCGCGGACCTGGCGGTCGGCGAAGCTGAAGCCACGGATGTGAGGCCGGGTTAAGGCTTCGGTGCGAATTCGACCGGCGCGAAGACGTAACCGTCACCGTCTTTGATGAGGCGCCCGATCCCTGGGAAGGGAAGGTGTCCGCCCGCCACGGCGGTGTTGTCCGCCGCTGCTTTGGCGAAGATCGTTTGGCGGGTGGCGATCGCTTCGGCGCGGTTGGCGTCGGACATCACCGACACTTCGGGGTGAGCAAACTGCACGAAGTGATTATGCACGATGTCGCCGAAAACCAGTAGCGCTGCGCCTTTGGACTCGAACAGGAAGGCGGTGTGTCCCGGCGTATGGCCGTGCGCCGGCACGATGGTCATGCCCGGCGCGATCGCGTCACTTGGTTTGAAGGTGCGGAAGTCCTTGCCGTAGAGCGCCAGTGCCGCCCGTGCCTTTGGCGGCGTCGCTTTGTTCTTTTCGTCGAGCCAGTAGGCGGCTTCTTCCGCCGCGGCCCACACCGTGGCTTTCGGGAACAGCCGGTTGCCGCCCGCCGCGAGGCCGCAAACATGATCGCCGTGCAGGTGGGTCAGGACGACTATGTCGATGTCCTTGGGTTCATAACCTGCCGCTTTGAGATTGGCTGTAAGCCCGCCCAGTTTCCAGCCGTAACAGTCGGCATTGCCGGCATCGACCAGGATGTGATGGGCGCCGGTGTCGATCAGATAGGCGTTGACCGACGTCGGCACGCCGTTCGCCGACAGCGCAAAAGCGCGTTTGGTCAGCGCCTCGATCTTATCGGCACGAAGGCCTTGATAGGCGCTGGCGGGAAGATCAATGCTGCCGTCCTGCAGCGCAGTGACCATGAAATCGCCAAGCGCATAGCGAAACCAGCCCGGCGCTTGGGTATCATGGCGCCCGGCGTTCGACGGCAGAACGAACAGAAGTCCTGCCGCCAAACCCAAAGCGAAGAAACGGCGCACGCCCATGCTTTCCTCCCGCAGGAATTCCGCGCTGAGAGTAAGGCATGCGGCGCGCCGTTCCGATCACAGTTTCGTGCGCAGCACCAAGCGGATGTCGCGGCCCGGCGCCACCACCACATCCTTGTTGAAGGCGGCGGCGTTGCGTTCCACCTGATCGGCAAGGTTGTGGCCGATGAGATCGAGCTGCCATTCCGGCGTTACTTGCCAGGAGAGCCTCGCGTTGACTTCGGTGTAGCCCGGCGTCGCCGTATCGAACGAACCGAAATCGCTCTGCTTGCCGACACGCATAACCAGGATATTGGCATCGAAGAGATCGCTGTTCCATGATAGGCCGCCGCCGGCGCGCCACGGCGGAATGCGCGGCACGTTGGAGCCGCCGGCCAGCGTCGCGCGCACGACATCGCCCTGGAAATCGACCGACAGCACGCCGTCACCGGTATCCCAAAGCTGATAGCGTCCTTTGCCCTCGGCGCCGCGGAAATGGGCCGAGCCTTGGCGATAGAACAGTTCGCGCAAATCGCCCGGTCCGTTGACAGCACAGGTTCCGTCATCTTCGCACATACGGCCGGTCACATCGCCATAGATGTAGTTGTCGAACCACGAACTCCACAGACTGGCTTCCAGGCTGAACTTGCCCGCTTTCACCCGCGCGGTGCCTTCCACCGCATTGGCGCGTTCGGTTTTCAGAGTTGGATCGCCAGTCTCATAGGTTTGCGGCCCGTCGTGACCGCCGCGGGCGAAGAGTTCGGTCTGGGCCGGGGCGCGTCCCGCGGTCGACGCGGTGACGCCGAGCTTCAGCCAATCGGTGGCGGTATAGAGCAAACCTGCCGCAGCGCTGATCGGTGTGAAATCACGCGCGGTGCGCACACCCGACGCAGGGGTGCCCGTCACATGCACGTTCTCGACCCGCGCGCTGGTTTCAAGATTGAGCTTGGGGCCGATCGGCGTATCGCCAAAGACGTATCCGGCAAAGGTGTTGGTAATGGCGGGTGACAGATAGGCGCTGTCTTCGCCGAGCGCGGAATAATCGCGGTTTTGCGCATCGAAACCGACTGCCAGCGACGAGAACGGTCCGAGCGCACCGATCAACTGCTCGACGCGGATATTGGCTTCTTTGTTCTTGAACGTGGTGTTGACCGAACCGTCCGGGTTCTTCTCTTCGTGGCTATAGTTGGCGTAGGAGCCGTCGATGGTCAGCGCCTGAAGCGGCCCGGCACCGATGTCGAACGATGACCGGCTGACCAGTTTGGTTTGCCGCATCAGGATATAGGTTGTGTCGCTGGGGATGCCGTATTTGGCGTCGTATTGGATCAGCGCCAGACCCGTGTGGTCTTTGTCGTTGAAGAAGTAGCTTGAGCCAAGCGCAAAGCCGTTGCCGTTGAAGAACGAATTGGCCTGGGTGCCGAGCGGCGTCGCGTAGTTGCCGGCGGTGCGATAGAACGCGTCGGCATGGAGCGCAAAATTGCCCGCTGCGGCGTCGGCCAGCACTGCAGCTTCGCCGGAATTGGCGGCATAACCATAGGTCGCCGAGGCTTCGCCTGAAAACGTCTGATCGGGCAGGGCGACCGGCACGCGGTTGTTGAGCGCGTTGACGACGCCGCCGATGGCCTGGCTGCCGTAGCGCAATGTTGCGGCGCCGCGCACAACTTCGATGCTCTGGGACGATAAGGGATCGATCGGCACGCCGTGATCAGGGCCGACGTCGGACACGTCTGAACTGGAAAGGCCGTTCTCCACCAGTTTGACGCGTGCGGAGTCCATGCCGCGGATGATCGGGCGTGAGGCCCCGGCGGCGAAACCGGATCCGGTCACGCCGGGCACATTGGCCAGCGCATCGGCAAGATTGCCGCCTGCCGCCGACAGGATGGAATCGCGGTCGACCAAGGCGATGATCGCGGCGGTATCGTCGATGTGCTTGGCGATGGGTGAGGCGGTGACCACCACGGTCTCGACCGATGAACTCCGGTCGGGGCTGTACATTTGCTGGGCCGAAGACGGCACCAGGAGTGCTGCCGCGGCTGCGGACAGCAGGAGGATTCTGCGATACAAGGGACTTCTCCACATGGAATGAGATGCGTTTGCGGCCACGCTGAAACGGCGCGCGCACGAAATGACGGCATCAGGTCAGGCGCGCGGTGGCGCCCGGCCTATCCAATTGTGGGAATGCGAACGTGCAGCAACGAACGGCGCCAGCACGAAGGGCAGCAGCGACACCACCGCACTCGGCGGCAGTACGGCGGCGGCGGCCGGCGTCAGATAAATGCCGCCATGCACGTATTCCTGGCACAGGAAGCACTTGTCGGCATCGATCGGCGCTTTAGACGTGTCGGGCGCCGATACGTTCACCGAATTTGCCGTCAGGAAGGATTGCGGCAGGTTGTGAAGGTGGGTCTGAACCAGGAAGCTCTGCACGCTGAAGGCGAACAACACGACAAGATTCAGCAGCAGCCGTGAGGCCCTGTTCACCTTAACTCGCTGTCCACCGCTCTGCCGCATTGCAGCAAAGTTAGCAGGAAAGCTGCGGCCGCCGCAACTTATCATTTCGGTAAGGTTCGAGACCTGCACCCGCTAGTTTCGAGTAGTATGTAAAATATATAAAAAAGGCGTGATCGCGCCCGCATCCGCCGGCACTGCGCGCAGGCTTACGGCGTCAATTATCTGGGTATAGAGGAAAGCCCTAACTTGGGCTTGAATGACACTGGGGTCACCGTACAAATCGATTTTTGTTTGCATTGCACTTGAAGCCGGACGCCGGGCCGGTCGCAGCGGGGGCGTCCGTGCAGGTAACTGTGTTTGACGAAGAGACGCTTGAGCGTTTGTGCAAGGCGGGCCTTCGGCCGACACGCCAGCGCCGAGGGCGTGGTGGTGATGGGGATGTGATACACGCCTTTCACGATGGCACTGTAGGACTCTTCTCGACCGGCTCGGCGGGAGCGGACGCGGCGCGACCGCTGGTGGAATAGGCCGGGCGTTCTATGAGCCAGATCACCGGGAAGACGATCACGGAGATATAGAACATGAAGCGGAAGTCGCTGGCATAGGCATCGATGGCGGCGCGGATGTTCAAGGCCGCGTCATAAGCGGCGCGGGTCGACGGCAGTGACAGGTTCTCGAACAGCGACGGGGCATTGACGCCGAGGGCGCGGTTGAAGGGCGTGGCAAAGCGGGTCAGCTCGGCATGAACCGACTGCATGGTGTCGCTGAGGAATGTCGTGGTGATCGAGATGCCGATGGCGCTGCCGACGTTACGGATCAGGTTCATCAGCGAGGTCCCGTCGGGCCTGAGCTTGCCGGTCATGGTGGCGAAGGCGACCAGTTGCAGCGGCGTGAAGATCAGCCCCATGCCGAAGCCCTGCACGATGGTGGTGAAGTAGAGTTGGGTGCTCTCGACAGAAGGCGTCCACAGCGACATCTGCCATAGCGACCACAGCATGAAACTGGCGCCAATGGTCATCAGGATGCGCGGATCGGTGTGGTTGGAGACTTTGCCCACCAGCAGCATCGCCGCAATGGTGCCGAAGCCGCGCGGCCCCAGCAAAAGGCCGGTTTCCGTCACGGTATAGCCGGAGAGGTTCTGCAGGAAGGGCGGGATCAAAGCGGTGGAGGCCAGCAAAATGGCGCCGACGACGAATTGCAGCACCATCGCCAGCACGAAATTGCGATCGCGGAAGACGGCTTTCTGCAGGAACGGCTTGGCGTAGGTCAGCATGTGCACAGCGAACAGATAGAAGCCGAGGCCGGCCAGGGCGCATTCGATGATGATCTCGGTCGAGGAGAACCAGCCCTGCGTCGTGCCGCGATCGAGCATCAATTGGAGGGCGCCGACGCTGAGCGCCATGAAGCCGAAACCGGACCAGTCGAAATTCAGCGATGCATCCGACTTGTTGTCCTTGAAGAAGGCGACCATGCCGATCGTCGCGAGAATGCCGAACGGCACGTTGACGTAAAAGATCCAGCGCCAGCTATAGGTATCGGTAAGCCAGCCGCCCAGCGTCGGTCCCAGGATCGGCCCCAGCATCACGCCGATACCGAAATAGGCCATCGCCTTGCCGCGTTCCTCCGGCGGATAAAGGTCGAACATGATGGCTTGCGACAGGGGCGCCATGGCCGCGCCGAGAACGCCTTGCAACAGGCGGAAGATCACCATCTCGGTCAGGCTGTCGGCCGCCCCGCACATCATCGAGGTAAGCGTGAAGCCGACCAGCGAGGCGATGAAGACATTCTTCTTGCCAAACCGCGCCGCCATCCAGCCGACCGGGGCCGTCATGATCGCGGCGGCGGCGATATAAGAGGTGAGAATCCAAGTGACCTGTTCGCGCGAGGCCGACAACCCGCCCTGCATATACGGCAGTGCCACGTTGGCGATGGTGGTGTTGAGCGCCTGCATCAACACACCGGTCATGGCGCAGAGCACGACCACCCTGAGCTCGAACGGGCTTTTGTAATGGTGGCGTTTGGGAGTCTCGACGTGGTGAGCCATGCGCAAACAAACGGCCGGAAAGGCGGGCGTCAGGCGCAGCAATGCGGGTGGCGGGCGCGGGAGGTTGAACGGCGAAGATACGCCGACGGAGCGCCCGCCTTATGCGACACAGCGTCTCCGGAGGAGGCCGGTCATGGTGTCAGCCCAACCGTTTCCGCCCGATGTGGAGGATACCCTATGCCCTGGCGGTCTGCTATCTTTTGGAGTGATCTGTGCCGGATGGGGAGGGGATGATGACATCTTGCGGACAATGGGTTGTGGCGGCAGGGCTAGCGGCCGCCGTTGCGGTTCCCGCATGGTCGGGTGCGCCCAAGCCGCTTGGCGGGCTCTGCGAGTGCGGGCCTTATGTCGAAGGTCCCGCCTTGTGCGCACCCTTGGCGAAGGCCAAACGGGACGCCTGCATCAGCGCCAATCTGAGCTGGCTCGGCAAATGCACAGCGTGGCGGGATGCGATATGCCATGCGCCCGCGGCAGTGGCGGAGCCGGTCAAAGCCGCTGCTGCGCCTGTTGTCATGCATCCTTCAGTCGCAGAAGCGCCGCCGCCTGAACCGGTGGTGTCATCGCGCGCGCCGGTGCAGCCTGCCCCCATTGTCGCGTCGCCGACATTAACGAAATTCGGCGGCATCTGGACGGGCAAAGCGCAATGCCGCTTCGATAAATGGCGGCTAAGTCTGCGCGTTGCCCAGTTGGCCGATGGTTCGGCGCTCACCGATGCCACGACGTCACAATCCTTTGGTTCGTTCAACAAAATCGATCTGAAGGACGACGACGTCGCTTTGCACTACGACTCCGGACTGCATGAGACAGTCTATGTGGGCCATCTCGTCAAACCGGACCGTATCGAAGGCACCGTCCACGTCACTGGACACGACTGCAAGTGGTATCTGGCGCGTTAAGCGATCATGGCGACTACCGGGCCGTTCGGGCCCTATTTCTCCAGCTCGATGAGTACGCGGCGGTTCAAGGCTTCCTGGGTGCCGGTTGGCGTCGGGATCTTGAGCGCCGTCGCCGCTTTGCCTTCGGTCGCGAACGACGCATCGGCGAGGCCGTAGATTTGCATCTGATCGCGCACGGTTTGGGCCCGCGCCAGCGACAGCACGTAAGCGTCGTCTTCGGCGGTATCCGTGTTGCCGATGATGTGGACCTTGGCAAAGCCACCGGTCTTGGCTGTTTGCACGGCGGCGTTGATGATCGACTTCGCTGGATCGTTCAAATCCATTTCGCCGAAAGCGAAAAAGACGACGAAGACTTTCGGCTCGGGTGGCGGAGGAGGTGGTGGTGCGGGCGGCGGTGCCGGCTTTGCGGCTGGCGTATCCGACAATCCCACCGACCAGCCGCAAAGGTGCGCCAGACCTCCGAACACGCTTGTCACCGAATCGGCGGTATGGGTTTGGCAATAGCCGTCCGCATCGTCCTCCGCGTGCGCCGCGGAGAATGTCAGTGCGAGACCTAGAACAACGCCAGCGACTAGGGTGAGCCCCCGTTGCAAGCCCATGGCGATTCTCGGCTGCGAGTCATCCGTGCCGAGGATTGCGCGAGTCCGGGGGGCGACTCAAGAAGTTCTCGCAACATCCTTGGCGGAACTGGGGCTTACCGAAACGCCGGCTCGGTGAAGCTGCGCAGTTTGCGGGAATGCAGCGTGCCGTTTTCGGCCTCTTTGCGCAGTAGTTCCAGCGCCCGGATGCCGATTTGCAGGTGTTGGCTGACGCGCTCCTCGTAGAAAGCATCGGCCATGCCGGGCAGCTTGATCTCGCCGTGCAGCGGCCGGTCGGAGACGCACAGCAGCGTCCCGTAAGGCACGCGGAAGCGATAGCCGTTGGCGGCGATCGTGGCGCTCTCCATATCGATGGCGATGGCGCGCGACTGGTTGAAGCGGCGCGCCTGTTCGGCGAAACGCAGTTCCCAATTGCGGTCGTCGGTGGTGACCACGGTGCCGGTGCGCAGGCGCTCCTTCAGCTCCTGGCCCTTGCCGCCGGTGATCTCGCTGACGGCTTGGGTCAGGGCGAGCTGGACTTCGGCGATCGGCGGCACCGGGATTTCGCGCGGCAGCATGTCGTCGAGCACATGATCGTCGCGCAGATAGGCGTGCGCCAGCACGTAATCGCCGAGCCGCTGATTGGCGCGCAGACCGCCGCAATGGCCGACCATCAGCCAGACATGCGGGCGCAGCACGGCGAGGTGATCGGTGATGGTTTTGGCGTTCGACGGTCCGACGCCGATGTTGACCAGGGTGATGCCCATGCTGCGCGGCTGCACCAGATGATAGGTCGGCATCTGCGGCTGCTTGGCGAGCTGCGGGCAGGAAGGCTCCTTGCCGGTCTCGGTGATACGGTTGCCGGGTTCGACGAAAGCCCGCGCGCGCCCTGCCGCGACTTCCTGCTGGCAATAGACGGCGAACTCGTCGATGTAGCGCTGATAATTGGTGAACAAGACGAAGTTCTGAAAATAGCGCGGGTCGGTGCCGCTGTAATGGCGCAGCCGGTGCAGCGAGAAATCCACCCGGCTCGCCGAGAACAGCGACAGCGGCGCCGGGCCCGGTCCCGGCCATTCGCCGCCGTCGGCGATACGGTCGTGGGCTTCGTCGAGCCGCGGCAGCGCGAAAAACTCGATCAGCTTGCGCCGCTGTTTGGCTTCCATCGACGACGCGCGTTCCACCGCAAAGGTCAGCGGGATCGGCGTCTTCGAGCGCCCGACATAGATCGCGGTACTGTAGAATTGGGTCAGTAGTGTGAGCTGTTCGATCAGGTAATTGTGGAACCGCTGGGGCTGGGTGATAGTGGTGCCGTAGCGGCCTGGGCTCGTCACTTTGCCGAATGCCAGCCGGGTGGTGCCGAGGCTGTCATCGTAGGCAACGTCGATGCAAAGATAGGGATAGACCGGATCTGGCCCATGCTTGGCCTCGCCGCGGGCAAACGCGGCAAAGGCGCGTTCGATGTCGCTGGTGGCTTCGTCGTAAAGCTCGACCAAACGACGGTACGCGGCGTCGGGATTGTCGCAGCGTTGCAGATCGGTGGCGACGTCGTCGGAAAGGATGGGTGTCACAGGAAGCTGGTCCCTACGGGCATCGGGGGCAGACCCAGATGCGTGGCGATGGATTGGCCGATGTCGGCAAAGGTACGGCGAATGCCGATCGGGCCGGTATCGATGTTCGGCCCGAAGGCGAGGATCGGAATGTGCTCGCGGGTGTGGTCGGTGCCGGCCCAGGTCGTATCGCAGCCATGATCGGCCGAGAATATGACGAGATCACCGGGGCGCAGCACGGCCTTCAGCTCGGGGACGCGTTTATCGAACGCTTCCAGCGCCCCGGCATAGCCGAGCAGATTGCGGCGATGGCCGAACAAGGTATCGAAATCGACGAAATTGGCGAACACGATGGAGCCCTCCGGCGCACTTCGCGAATGCGCGATGGTGGCATCGAACACCGCTCCATTGGCGTGGGCAGTGATTTCCTGGGTGATGCCGCAATGGGCGAAGATGTCGGGAATTTTGCCGATGCCAATGACCTCACGCCCCGCCGCTTTGGCCATGTCGAGCACGGTCGAGCGCGTGGGCGGCGTCGCATAGTCGTGGCGGTTGCCGGTGCGCTGAAATTCGCCGGCGCGCTCGCCGACGAACGGTCGCGCGATGACGCGTCCGATGCGATAGGGATCGACCAGTTTGCGCACGCTGTGGCAGAGCTCGTACAGTCGTTCGAGGCCGAAATAGGTTTCGTGCGCAGCGATCTGATAAACGGAGTCCGCACTGGTGTAACAAATCGGCTTGCCACTTCTAATGTGCTCTTCGCCGAACTGTTCGATGATCTCGGTGCCCGAGGCGTGGCAGTTGCCGAGGATGCCCGGCAGTTTGCCGGTGCGGATCACCGCCGCGGTCAGTTCGGCGGGGAAGGTCGGGATCGCCCGCGGGAAATAGCCCCAGTCCTCTTCGACCGGCAGGCCCATCATCTCCCAATGGCCGCTCGGCGTGTCCTTGCCTTTCGACAGTTCGCGCGCCGCGCCGTAAAGCCCGGTGACCGGCAGACCGTCGAAGGCGGGCAGGGTGGAGTCCACCAAATGCGCCGCCCGGCCGAGCCCGAGCGCCATAAGATGGGGAATCTGGAGCATACCGCGTTCCGCCTTGGCGCAGCCTTCCCAGATATGGCCGAAGGTGTTGGCGCCAACGTCGCCGAAGTGGTCAGCATCCGGCGTTGAGCCGATACCGAAGGAATCGAGAACTGCAATAATCGCGCGCATGAACCTATCGTTTGTTGGTGGGCCGCCCTCGTCCTTCGAGACACTCGCTTTGCTCGCACCTCAGGCTGAGGGCGGGTTTGCGGCAGAACGGCGCCAGAACTCTGTGCATTGTCATTGTTCCAACAAACGCCACTCTTGTCCATGCGCGCGACGCACTGCTACCTCTTAAAGCATGACCCAAAAATCCTCCTCTCTGATCGCCAGCGGCGCCCTCGCCATTCAGGCCCGCATCGCCGACTTCCCCAAAACCGCCATCGTGCTTGGCAGCGGGCTCGGACATTTCGCAGATGCGGTTTCGGGCGCAACAACCATTCCGTTTGGGGATATTCCCGGCTTTTCGAAGTCGACGGTGGTCGGCCATTCCGGCAATTTGATCGCCGGTGAGATGGAAGGTCAGCGCATAGCTGTCATGCAAGGGCGCATTCATGCCTATGAAGGCCACGGTGGTCCGGCGATCGCCACGCCGATCCGCATCCTGAAACGGCTCGGTGTCGAGTGGCTGATCCTGACCAACGCCGCGGGGGGGCTCCAGCTCGAGATGGCGCCCGGTTCGCTGGTGCTGATCGCCGATCACATCAACTTCGCGCAGTTCAATCCGCTGATCGGTCCCAACGACGACAGCTTCGGGCCGCGCTTTCCCGATATGAGTGCGCCTTACGACCCGGTGCTGTGCGGCAAGCTCGAACAGGCGGCGCAAGCAGCCGGTGTTCTCTTGAAGAAGGGCGTCTATCTTTTCGTGACCGGCCCCAATTTCGAGACCGCCGCCGAAATTCGTATGTTCGCCAAACTGGGGGCGGACCTCGTCGGCATGTCGACGGTGCCCGAATGTCTGGTGGCGCGCCATGCCGGAATTAGAGTGGCAGGCATTTCGATTGTCACCAACTACGGCACCGGCCTGTCAGGCGAACCGCTGACGCACCAAGAAACCTTGGCGAACGCCGAACGGGCAGGTCAAGGCCTTGAGCAACTTCTGCGGGCGTTCCTGCGCCAGCTGTAAATATTGCTGCAGTGCAACATGGCGGGCTCGTCAGGATCGTGCGTTAACACTTATTTTTGTGAAACTTAATGATTATGACACTCGCAAACGCGAGTTAGGCTCAATTTCATTGATCTGCGACACGCGTTCGGCTGCTGCGTTTTTTGGGGACTGTGGCCGGGAAGCGACTTCATTGTCATGAAACCAGCGTGATACACCCCCTATAGGCATTCTATAGCCGTAGCAGTTTGCTGCAATTGCGAAATCCGGTCTCGGGGTGAGGCCGGAAAACCGGGGGCGCAAGGATGCGTTTCGACGCGAATGTCGTGAAAATGTCGGTGGTGTCATCGTGCATTCACGTCATGGCCATAACGCAACGACATTGCGCCGCCGGGTTTGCGGCGACGGAGATGTGCATCGCTCGTGCGGTGCGTAACCCACCAAATAAATGAGGGGAAGATAATGAAGTTTACCAAACTACTGTTCACGAGCGTGTGTCCCGTCGCGCTGATGGCGCTGGTGGTGACACCGGCCATGGCGCAATCGACCGGCACGCAAGACGTGGAAACCGTCGTCGTCACCGGTGTGCGTGCCAATCTGAATGGTCTGATGAATCCGGCGCCGATCGCCAAGGAACGTTCGATCATCACCAAGGAGTTTCTGGATACCCAGATCGCCGGCCAGACGGTATTCAACTCGCTCAACTTCATGCCGGGTGTGAACTTCACCAACAACGACCCCTATGGTTCTTCGGGCGGTACCATCCGTCTGCACGGCCAAGACGGCGCGCACATCTCGCTCACGCTCGATGGTATGCCGCTGAACGACACCGGCAACTATGCCATCTACACCAACCAGATGCCGGACCCCGAAGGCGTCGACCGCATCAGCGTCAACCAGGGCACGACCGACGTCGACAGCCCGACTGCGGCGGCCATGGGTGGCGTGATCGCGATCCAAAGCGACCTGCCGCATGACGACTTCAGCGCGATGGGCTCGATCTCGCTCGGTCAGTTCGCCAAGCAGCGCTATCTCGCCCGCATCGACACCGGCAAGATCGGTCCGTGGGGCACCAAGGCCTTCTTCATGGCGTCGTATCAGGACTACGACAAGTTCAAAGGCCCGGGCAAATTGAAGAAGATCCAGGGCAACTTCAATATCTACCAGGACCTTGGCGACCGCGGTTGGTTCTCGTTCGCCGGTCACTGGAACGGCAATCGCAACAACTCCTATTATGGCATGCAATGGGCGCCCTCGACCGCGGGCTTCTCGTCCTCGCTCATCGGCAAGACCGACCTGATCAACGGCGGTGATGGTTATGTTGCCAATGCCGCGAGCACCAACTCGCTCGACGGCACCGGCTGGGATCGCGATTATCAGGCGAGTTGCGCTTATACGGCACCAGTAGCTGGCACAGCCGACAAGACGATGACGACTTGCTCCAACTGGTACAAGGGCAAGCTCAATCCTTCGGATACCGGCAATCTCCGGTTCCACTCGTTGTGGCATCTTTCCTCGGATTTGACGTTCACTGCGGATGCTTCGTTGCAGTACGTTCTGGCCAACGGTGGCGGCATCTACAGCTTCTATGAAAACGCTGCCCAGTTGATCGCCGGTACCTCCGGCGGCACGGCCGATACGACCACGGCGTACGCCTGCGTTGCGGGCAAGGGCTGCGACCTCAACGGCGACGGCGACTTCAAGGACCAAGTTGCCGCCTATCAACCGTCCACCACCAACACCCGCCGCTGGGGTTATTCCTCGTCGCTGATTTATAAGCTGACCGATGACCACACGTTCCAGCTCGCTTACACACTGGATTACGGCCTGCATCGCCAGACCGGCACCACGACCTATCTTGATCCTGTCAACGGCCCGTACGATCCGTTTGGCGGCGTCAGAGACAAGTCGCATCTGATCTATGATGCGAATGGCGAGGCGCTGCGCTATCGCGACCGCAAGTCCAAAGCGATCTTGAACCAGGCTTCCTTCGACTACGAAGGCAAGTGGTTTGACAATTTCTTGCAGACCTCGATCGGCTTCCGTCTGCCGTTCTTCGAACGCGATTTGAATCAGTATTGCTATGAGCAGGCCGGCACATCGACGGCATACTGCACCACGCAGAAAATGGGCTATTACAACGCGACGTCGAACTACTACACGATCGCTGCGGACGGAAGCGGTACGAAGTATGTCGGCCCGGCGGACGGCAGCGGCAAGACTTCGAGCGACATTTCGGTGAGCAAGACGGTCCGGTACAACAAGTTCCTGCCGCACGTCGGCTTGACCTTCCTGCCGTGGGGGCCGGAGAACCAGTTCTTCGTGTCCTATGCGCAGGAAATGGCGGCGCCGAAGACCGACAACCTGTACAAGTCGGACAATGCGAAGGGTACGCAGGCTTACACGCCGTTCATCCAGACCAAGCCGGAAACCTCGACCACCTACATGTTGGGCTACCGGTTCCTGGGTGAAGCTCTTCAGGCTTCGGTCGTGTTCTGGAACACCCAGATCCGCAACCGTATCGTCAGTTCGTACGACCAGGACTCGAAGGTGTATTTCGATCACACGATCGGTGGCGCCAACACAGATGGTGTCGACGTCGAAGCCAACTACAAGGCGACCGACGACATCATGCTGTACGCCAACGCGTCGTATGACCACTCGCGGATTACCAAGGACATCGACATCCAAGGCACCTATCCGGGGTATTCGAAGGCTGGCTATGCGCCGACGACGGGCAAGGAACTGACCGATACACCGCCGTGGATGTTCTCCGGCCGCGCCACTTACAACCTGACCGGCTGGCTCCGCCTTGGTGCGGGTGGGAAGTACGTTGCCCGCCGCTTCGCGACGGAAGATAACACGTTCCGCTTCCCGGACTACTGGACGGCCAACGCCGACGCGACGGTCGATTTGGATGATATCGGCTTGGTCGGCTCGTACCTCCAGTTCAATGTCGACAACGTGTTCGACAAGCACTACTTCTCGTCGATCAACACGCAGACCTGCTGGACGCCGCAATCCACGTCCACGACCACGAGCTGCAGTAGCATGCCGTATGCTTACATCGGCTCGCCGCGGACCTTCCAGGTCACGCTGGTTGCCACATACTGAGAAACGGCATTTTTTGATAACGAACACCGGCCGGGGAGCGATTCCCGGCCGGTTTTTCTTGGCCCGGCGGATGGCCTCGCTCTGTCGCGTTCCTGTTCGCTTGATGAACGCTCCACAGGATTGTGACAGTCCGGCAGTGTGGGCAAACGCTGCCCAAAATGCAGCCGTACAGGCGTATCGCATGTTGCACCGCACCGCGCGTTTTTCCGCAGGCGCGAAACGTTCACACCGGGGTAGTAGCGCTACCAACCGGTCTTTGCGCCGTGTCATCTGGCAGCCATAAGGGGGGGCTGTCATAACAAGCCCATAAGATTTGATTTTGCGGTTTCAAACGGAAAACCGCTACACGCTTTTCCTGAAAACGCTCCAACAGAGGTGAGTCATGCGTAAGGTCCTGATGCTGTCGGCCGCTGCTTTTCTCCTGTCATCGGGAGCCTGGGCCTGGGGGCCGGACGGCCATCGTATGATCTCCACCGTGGCGGTTGAGGCGCTACCCGACGAGCTGCCGGCTTTTGTGCGTGCGGCCGAAGCGGTGGAGGAGGCGGGTTATCTCGGTCCCGAGGCCGACCGCGTCCGCGGGGCCGGCAAGTCGTTCGACGACGAGAACAGCCCGGCGCATTTTGTCGACCTGGGCGATGACCTCACCATTGCCGGCGTGCCGGTCAAGGCGCTGCCGGTCAGCCGCGAGAAATACGACGAAGCGCTCAACAAGGCTGGCACCACCCAATACAAGCAGGGCTATCTGCCGTATTCGATCGAGCAGGGCTTCCAGCGTCTGGCCAAGGATTTTGCCTACTGGCGCGTCGACGCCTGGGGCGAGAAAAACGCCAAGACTGCCGAAGCGCGCGCCTGGTACGCGCATGACCGGGTGATGCGTGAGCTGATCGTGCGGCACGATCTTGGCATCTGGTCGCATTTCGTTGGTGATGGCTCGATGCCGATGCACGCTTCGGTGCACTACAACGGCTGGGGCAAGTACCCGAACCCTGAAGGTTTTACCGACGCCAAGATTCATTCGCCGTTCGAAAGCGAATACGTCCACGGCAACATCACCGAGAAGGACATCGCGCAGGCAATGCCGGCCTATCGCGATTGCCATTGCGCGATCTGGGACCGCATGGCCGATTACCTTGTGGCATCGCAGGGCGAAGTGGTGCCGTTGTACCGGCTGGAGAAGAAGGTCGGGTTGACCAAGCGGACGCCGGAAATGAACGCCTTCGTCACCAAGGAGCTGGCGCGCGGCGCCGCCGAGTTGCGCGACATGATCATCGATGCCTGGCACAAGAGCGCCGATTTGGGGGTCGCTTATCCCGAAGTGAAGGTGAAGGACGTGCTGGACGGCAAGGCCGATCCCTACGAATCGCTGGCGTACTGAGCCTGCAGCGTTGACTCTCCCGCACTGCTGGGCGGTACTGGGTCATGTCCCGGCGGCAAACGAATCGCACACGGCTGAATCGGCGCGCGCGGCGCGGCTTGGAAGTTGTGTTCTGGATCATCTTCGTGCTCGCGCTTGGTGTTGGCGGGCCCGGAGCGTTGACCGGTTTGCCGAGCCTCGCTGACGTCGTCACGCCTACTGGTGTTTTGGAGGCGCAGGCCAGCGCCGAGTGGCAGGACATCGTCCTTCAGCCCCTGAGCCGCATCGTCATCAGCGGTGTCGGGACCACGGCGGCAGCGCCAGCCGCACCCGTGAGGGTTGCCGATGCCTCGCCGGTTCCGCCGATGGCCAAGCCGCGCCCGCTGCCGGTGATCGCGCTCGTCATCGACGACATGGGCGGCGACGTGGTGCAGAACCGCCGCGCCATCGCGCTGCCCAAAGAGGTGTCGCTGTCGTTCCTGCCGTACCCGGAGGGCACGCCGCGTCTGGCCGAGGATGCACGCCGGGCCGGTCACGAAACTCTGGTGCATGTGCCGATGGAGGCGCCGCGCGACCGTGACGGTTCGCTCAAGCAAGCGCTGCGTCGCGATCTTCCGGCCGAAGAGAACGTGCGCCGTTTGGAGTTGGCGCTGGCGCGCGTGCGAGGGGCTGCCGGCGTCAACAATCATGAAGGCAGCGTCTTCACCGCCGACCGCTTGGCGCTGATCCCGGTGGCCGAAGCGCTCTACGGCCGCGGTCTTTTCTTTCTCGATTCCCGCACCACGCCGCTAAGCCAAATTGTGCCGGTGGCGCGCGCCTTTGGGGTGCCGAGTTCCGACCGCGATGTGTTCCTCGACGACGACCAGTCGTCGCCCGCGGTGGAAGCACAGTTGCGCGAATTGGAAAAGACCGCCCGCAGCCAAGGTGTTGCCATCGCCATCGGCCATCCCCATGCGGTGACGCTCGACATCGTCACCCGCTGGTGCGCCAACGTGAAAGGCTACCGCCTGGTGCCGGTTTCCACCGCCATCCGTTTGAAGACGGAATGGGAAATGGGCGTCGAATTGGCGAGTAAGGAGTAGCGTCCGACGCCGCCGCACCGCTGGTACAATCGATTGTAGGGGGCGGGGGGAAGCCCTATGCTGCGGCCAAAGGCTCGGCGCGTTGCCGTCGATGCGGCGGGGAGACGAAGATGGGTGTGAAGCGGCTGACGTTGGCTGTCACGGCGGCTTTGGGCTTGGTGACCTGCGGGGCCTCGGCGCTCGCTACCAAGGTGCAGGTCGCCCAAGGCAGGGTTGAGAGTGTCGCGCAATCCAAGCCCGCCGGCATTATCAATGTCGATCTCAGTGGCAACGGCAGGGAATGGGCCGCATCGGTGCCGGATGTCGCCATTGATCCGCGCGATGCCAAGCATGTCGTCGCGATCTGGCGTGAGATTGCGATGCCGGACCGGAAGAACCGCCCCTTCCTCTGCCATTTCGCGGAATCGCGCGACGGCGGCGCTACCTTCGCGCGCCGGGACCTCGAATGGGGCATGCCCGAAACCCCGATCTGCAATGCGCCGTATGTTGATTTCGGAGCCGGGGGCGAGCTTTACGTTGGAGCGACCTTGGTCGAGATGGGACCGATCAATCCGCCCAACGGTTGGCATGCGTTCGGACGTGCGGTGATCCGCAAATCACCGGACGGCGGCCGGACATGGGCGCCGACGGTCAGTGTGATCGACAGCGGCTCGTTCGCCAAAGGCGCCTTCGCCCCCAATCCGGCCGTTCCCGATATTGCCAAACAGACGCCATGGGACGGTGCCCGCGGTATCGTCAACCGCAGCAACGGCGACATCTACGTCGCCGGCGGCTATCCCGCACCGCCCGACGGCGCAGCCCGCTCGCAGCGGTTCTTTGCCGTGTCGCACGACGGCGGTGCGCGCTGGAGCCCGATTTACGCTATGGGGTCGACCGAATTTCCGCAGCGCTGGGACAGCCGTATCGTTGCGGCACCTGGCAAGATGGCGCTGGCCTATATCGCGGGGGCGGTGCCCGGTGTGCCGGAATGCCTGTGCGTGGTGTTTGCGACCAGCAAGGACGGCACCGATCTCAAGCGCACGCTGGTGACCCGGATCGGCCATATGGACACACTGGTGCATTATCCGCCGCTGGCCGCCGATCCGAGCCGGAAGGGCACCTATGCCATTGCGCTGGTATCCGATGATCATACGGCGCTGAACATCTTCACGTCACGCGATGATGGTGCTTCCTGGACGAAGATCGATCCCGTCGCCGCGCCGGCTGGTGTCGTGCGCCTGTCACGTCCGGCGATTGCTTACACGCCTGATGGTGTTCTTGTCGCGATGTGGCGCGGCCAGCATGCCGATGGCAGCTATGATGTCTACATGGCGGCCGCACCGGACGCGCAGCATTTCGGCGCGCTGGTCCGCGTCAGCGATACGTCCTCGCATCCGCCGGAAGCTCTCAAGTCGGACTATGCGGTGCGCGGCGACTTTATCAACGTAATGAAACTCGGACCCGATGCGGCGCATGCGGTGTGGACCGACTGGCGCAACGGCAGCGAAGCGCATGTGGTTTACGGCCGCGTGCCGCTGTCGGATTTGTTGGGCAAGTAGCAAAAAAAAAGGCCCGGCGGATTTTCCGTCGAGCCCTTGTGCGTTAGCGGCTTGCTTTACTGCCCCCGCTTGGCGGCGTTGGCAAATCGCACCGCTTCATCCGCTGCCGTCATCAAAGCTTTCGCTTTGTTGACCGTTTCCTGGAATTCGCTTTCCGGCACGCTGTCGGCGACGATGCCGCCACCGGCTTGCACGTACATGGTGCCGTCTTTCACCAGCGCGGTGCGCAGCATGATGCAGGTGTCCATTGAGCCGTCGCAGGCGAAATAGCCGACCGCGCCCGCGTACGCCGCGCCGCGTTTTTCCTTCTCGAATTCGTCGATGATTTCCATGGCGCGAATTTTCGGCGCGCCGGTCAACGTGCCCGCTGGCAATCCCGCCGCCAGGGCATCGACCGCATCGAGATCGTCGCGAATATTGCCTTCCACATTCGACACCAGATGCATCACATGGCTGTAGCGTTCGATGAAGAAGCTGTCGGTCACCGTGACTTCGCCAACCTTGGCGATGCGGCCGACATCGTTGCGCCCCAGGTCGATCAGCATCAGATGCTCCGCACGCTCCTTCGGGTCGGCGATCAATTCGTCTGCCAGCCGCTTGTCCTCTTCCGGCGTGGCGCCGCGCGGCCGCGTCCCGGCGATTGGGCGGATGGTGACTTTGCCGTCGCGCAGTCGCACCAGCACTTCCGGGCTCGATCCGACGATCGAAAAACCGGGCAAGGCGAGGTGATAGAGGAACGGCGACGGGTTCAGACGTCTGAGCGCGCGATAAAGCGAGAACGCGGGCAGGGTGAAGGGCCGGCGGAAACGCTGGCTCGGCACCACTTGGAAAATATCGCCAGCGAGGATGTATTCCTTGGCTTTGGCCACCATGTCCATGTAGGCGGCATGGGTCATGTTGGATTCAATTGGTCCGCTCGGCAAATGGTCGGGCACCGGCGCCACCGGCAGCGGCCGTTCGAGATCGGCGATGGTGTCGTTGATGCGCTCGGCGGTGCGGGCATATGCGGCGCGGGCATCGACACCGGATTCCGGCCACACTGGCGACACCACCAGGATTTCGTCACGCACGGTATCGAAGATCGCCACAATGGAAGGGCGCATCAGGATGGCGTCGGGCAGCCCCAGCGTATCCTCCGGCACGTTGGGCAGCTTTTCGATCAGCCGCACCATGTCGTAGCCGAGATAGCCATAAAGCCCCACCGCCATCGGCGGCACGCCGTCGGGCAGGGTGAGCTTGGTCTCCTTGAGCAGCCGACGTAGCGACTTGAGCGGATTGGTTTCGGCATCCGGTTCGAACAAATCAGGGGTGGCGCGGGCGGTGCGATTGATCTCCGCCTTGCCGTTCCAATAGCGCCAGATCAGGTCGGGCTTCAGCCCGATCATCGAATAGCGCCCGCGCGCCTCGCCGCCTTGCACGCTTTCGAGCAGGAACGCGTTCTGGCGGCCCTCGGCGAGTTTCAGATAAGCCGAGACCGGCGTTTCCAGATCGGCAACAAGGCGGGCGTAAAGAACTTGCGGCTCACCGGCATTGTACTTGCCGGCAAAGTCGGCAAATTCGGGAAGAATGGACATTTTTCTTACTGCACCTCGGAACCCTGCACGTTGTCGATATTTTTCCTGTTGTAGGTCACCTTTTGATCGGCACGCAGTTCGGCGACGTAAGATTCACTGAGTGTGGTGCCGACCTGGGCCGCGACCTGACGCAGGATGGCCTGGTATTGCGGGCTCTTCGGGTTGATCTGCGGATGCACGATGCCGGTGACGCGGGCGATGACATAGCCGTCGCCCTTGGCCTTGGGGCCGAACGCCGCCTTGCCGGGACCGACCTGGAACAGCGCCTGCACCAGCGGCATTCCAAAGGTGTCGTCGGTGAAGCCGTGCTGGATGCCGGGGCTCTTCTGGATCGCAGTGCCGATCGATTTGGCCGCGCCATCGAGCGAGCCTTCCTTGTTGACCTGGGCCGACAGATCCTGCGCCTTCTTCTTCAACAGCACGACGCGTTCCTGTGCCGTCCACGCCGCCAACGCTTTTTCACGCACCTGATCGAGCGGCTTCAACTTGGGCGGAATGGCGCCGCTGACCGACACCACATAATAAACATTCGCCTTGGTCGGCTGTGGATCGCCCACTTCGCCCGCTTCGGTGTGGAAAACAAAGCTGCGGAATTCCGGATCATCCGGTGCGGCGGTTTTTTTGCCGTCGGGGCCGAGACCGTTGGCATCGATCGCAGCGACGCGGCCGGTATGCATGCCGACTTTCTTGGCGGCCTCGAGAACATCGGCGCCCTTGCTCGACTCGTCAGTATAGGTGTTGGCGATGTCGGTCAGCTTGGCGATGGCCAACTCTCCGGCGATCTTGCCGCGGATATCTTCTTTCACGGACTCAAGCGTGTGGTTGATGCCTGCCGTAATGGCCGTCACCTTGATCAGCGCCCATTTTCCGGCCGCGGTCTTCTGCGGCGGCGCGACGCCGTCCTTGGACAACGCGAATACGGCTTTGGCGGCACCGGCGTCGAAATCTTCGGCGGTGATTGCCACTTGCGGTGTCGGCTTCTCGCCCTTTTCGTTGGCGAGGTCGTCGAACTTGGTGCCTTTGGTGGCCTTGTCGAACGCGCCCCTTGCTGCGGCTTCGGTAGCGAACAGGAGTTCGAGCACGTCGCGCTTTTCGGGAATGACGTATTCGCTTTTGTGTTCGTCATAAGCCTGTTTGATCTGGTCGTCGGTGACCTTGATTTGCGCCACCACGTCGGCGGGCGCGATCCAGGCATAGGTCACGTCGCGGTATTCCGGGGTCGAAAACTGGTTGGCATGGGCTTTGATGAAGGCGGTAAGCGTCGTATCCGGTGGCGGCGGAATGGGGCCAAGCGCCTTGTCGTCGACCAAGATGTAATCAGCGGCGCGGGTCTCGAAGAAATAGGCGAACAGCAGCTTGGCGTAGCCCGGCGGCAGGGTAAAACTGCCCTCTACTGCGCGGGTAAGCTGGCCGCGCGCGGTGTCGGCGCGGATTTGCTCGATGAAGCCCTGTTCGGTGAATCCGAAACGGTCGATGGCGCGCAGGAAGACTTGGTGGTCGAACTGACCGGTGAGGCCGGCGAATCCGGAATAGCGCTGGATCGAGGCGGTGACTTGGGCGTCGCTGGCGGTCAGGCCCAGCTTGTGGACGGCATTGTCCAGCGCCACGGTTGAAATCTTCTGTTCCAGGATGGCAGTGCCGAGGCCGAGCTTACGGGCTTCGTCGTCGGTCAGGGTCTGGCTGCCGCGGCGCATGCCTTCTTCGCGCATCGCGTTGCGGTAGTCGCGGCTGAACTCGGTCCGGTCGATGACCGTCTTTCCGACCTTGGCGACCGAATTGTCTTGCCGGGCGCTGACCAGGTCGCCGACGCCCCAGGTCACGAAGGAGAGCGTTAAAAGCCCCAAGAAGATGTTGGCTACCCACGACTTGGAGAATTTCCGCATATCTTGAAGCATGGCGTGTCCGGTTCTTTGGGCGATGAAATCGCATGGAAGTAAAAGGCGGCGGATGATAGGGAGGGCCCTTCTTAACGGCAAGGAGATGCGCTTGTTGATCGCAGGAAACTGGAAAATGAATGGCCTGGACACCTCGGTTCAGGAGGTTAAGGCCCTAATCGCCGGGCTGAAGCCGCGGCCGGGTATCAAAGTGGTGATTTGCCCGCCGGCTACGCTGGTGGCCCGGGTGGCCAAGGAGGCCGGGGCGGCGGTGGGAATTGGCGGCCAGGATTGCCATCCGAAGGTCTCGGGCGCGTTTACGGGCGATATTTCGGCCGAGATGCTGAAGGACGCAGGCGCCACTTGGACGATCGTCGGGCACTCCGAACGGCGCCAATACCATCATGAGTCGGACGAGTTGATCGCTTCCAAGGCCGAAGCGGGCTGGCGGGCTGGGCTCGGTGTGATGATTTGCATCGGCGAGACCGAGGCCGAGCGCGTTGCCGGCAAGCACGAGGCGGTGATCAGCCACCAGCTCGCCCATAGCGTGCCGGCGGATGCGGCCGCGCATATCGTCGCGATCGCGTATGAGCCGATCTGGGCGATCGGAACCGGCCGCACGCCCACCAACGACGACATTGCCGCGATGCACCGTCACATCCGCGCCGAACTGGTGAAGCGCTTTGGTGAGGCGGGCAAAAAGATCGAAATCCTTTACGGTGGTTCGGTTAATCCGAAGAACGCGAAGGAAATTCTTGCACAACCGGAAGTTGGTGGTGCCTTGGTTGGCGGCGCCAGCCTGAAGGCCGTGGATTTCCTCACCATCATCAACGCTGCGCCGTAAGCGCGGTGGGGTTGGCAATGACGTGGCCGGTTTAAAAAGCCGCGTAAATGAAGGCTTTTAACCAATCCGGCCCACTATTTCTTAACCCGCGAACGCCAAATTGGCGTGGGAAGGATGGTGGGCCGGAATGCCAAAGTTCAATTACGAGACTGCCAATACGCTTGTTTATGACCCGGTCGCGTTGCATTGCGATGCGACGCGGGCGGTTTTGCATACGCTGGGGTTCCACAACGTTGCGACCGCGCCGACGCTCGGGGAGTTCAACGACTCGCTTTTGAAGGGCGCGCCGGACCTGATCTTGTGCGAGGCGATGGGTGCTGAAGTCGAGTTGTGCGACTTAATCCAGTCGCTGCGCCAGGGCACTTCCGGGTATCCCAATCCGTTTCTGGTGGTCATCATTACCGCCTGGGAGAAAACGCATACGCTTGTCAAGCGGGTGCTTAATTCCGGTGCCGATGACCTCATTCTGCGTCCGTTTTCGACCAATCTTTTGCGCCAGCACATCGACTCCCATATCGAGCGCCGCAAGCAGTTCGTCGTCACCCATGATTACGTCGGCCCGGACCGCCGCAGCGACCCCGCTCGCGCCTCGACGGGGGAGCTGTTCCAGCCGCCGAACTCGCTCAAAATGAAGGCGTTGGATGGGTTTAGCGTTGCTGCGGTTCATACCCGTCTGTCGCGTGAGTTGCGCACCGCTAAGGATACCCTGAACGCCCAGAAGCTGCGTCGCGGCGGGTTTCATATTTGCGTCCTGTGGCGGCTGCTGCAGAAGGCGGACGATGCCGACGCGGACGTGAATCTGACCGAGTTAGCCAATTTGACGCAGAGTATTGCCAAGCGCTGCCGGGCGGCCGAATTCGACGCCGCCACGCGATTATGCGAATCGATCCTGGCGGCGGTGGAGGGGCTGCAATTTGGGGGCGATCGCAACGCCGCGATGCGCGATCTGGGACAGGCGGCTCTTAACCTCAACCAGTTATTCCAGCCAGAAAAGTCCAAATCCAGCCACCAGAAGGCCATCGAAGAGACGGTTGCCATGATTCGGGCCCGCTCCGTCGGCTGCTCCAGCGCCGACAACCCAGCGCTTAAGGCGGAATCAGCCTGAATCCCCGGCTTTCCTCCCCCGTCCTTCACGGGGGAGCGCCGCGTCAGCGGCGAGACGGAGGAGCGCCTTCCCATTCCCTTCTTTCTCCTCTAAAAGCCGGGCTTCGGGAGCGGCGTGCGCAAAAGTGTGCGCGGTTTTGCGTGAACGCGCCGCGTCCCTAAAACAGCTAAGGTCTTGGCATGCAAACCCTCCTGTTGGTCATTGAGCTCGTCGTCGCGATCCTTCTGATCGTGTTTATCCTGCTGCAGCGCTCTGAAGGCGGCGCGCTGGGCATCGGCGGCGGTGGCGGCGGTGGCGGCGGATTTGGCGGCCTGTTCAGCCCGCGCGGAGCGGCCGATACCCTGACGCGCACGACCTCCTATCTGGCCGTCATTTTTTTCGTGGTTTGCTTGGCTTTGAACATTCTGGTGGCTCGCAGCCACAAGCAGCTTTCGCCGCTTGAGTCGCAGCCGGTTCCGACTCGGACCATGCCCGCGACGCCAAAACCGGTGCAGCCGGCGCCCGCGCAGCCGACGCCGTCAGTTCCGACGCCTCACTAACGGTAGATAATTCAGCAGCTTGACTTGAACGCCTGAGACATAGTTTCAGGTGAGGAAATCTTTCGATGTTTGTGCTTGTGACTCAGCAACTCTTTCGACATGGTGGCCTTCCATGGCGCGGTTAATTTTCATCACCGGCGGCGTGGTTTCTTCCTTAGGAAAAGGCCTTGCCTCCGCGGCTCTTGGAGCCCTTCTGCAGGCGCGTGGCTATAAAGTCCGCCTCAGGAAACTCGACCCTTATCTCAACGTCGATCCGGGGACGATGAGCCCCCACCAGCACGGCGAGGTTTACGTCACCGACGACGGGGCCGAAACCGACCTGGATCTCGGGCACTACGAGCGCTTCACCGGCGTGGCGTCGTCGAAAGCCGACAACATCACCTCCGGGCGCATCTATCTGCAGGTGATCGAGAAGGAGCGCCGCGGCGAGTATCTCGGCCGCACCGTGCAGGTGATTCCGCACGTCACCGACATGATCAAGGAATTTATCCTGGCAGGGACAGAAGATCTGGACTTCCTGCTGTGTGAAATCGGCGGCACGGTGGGCGACATCGAAGGCCTGCCGTTCTTCGAAGCGATCCGCCAGCTCGGCAACGATGTCGGGCGCGAAAATCACGCCTTCATCCACCTGACGCTGGTGCCGTATCTTGGTGCCGCTGGGGAGTTGAAGACCAAGCCGACGCAGCACTCGGTGAAGGAACTGCGGGCTATCGGCATTCAGCCGGACATTCTTCTGTGCCGCTGCGAAAAGCCGATACCGGAAGACGACCGCAAGAAAATCGGCCTGTTCTGCAATGTGCCGAAGGAGCGCGTCATTCCGGGTCTCGACCTGCCGACGATCTATGAAGCGCCGCAGGCCTATCACGACGTTGGGTTCGACGTGGAACTCTTGAAGGTGCTCGGCATCACCGATGCGCCGCCGCCCGATCTCACCAAGTGGGACTGGGTGGTCGATCGCGTCAAGAATCCCGAAGGCGAAGTGCGCATTGCCGTGGTCGGCAAATACATGCAGGTTAAGGATTCCTACAAGTCGCTGGCGGAAGCCCTGGCGCATGGCGGGTTGATCAACAATGTGCGCGTCAAGATCGAGATGATCGACGCGGTGATCTTCGAGCGCGACGATGCGGCGGCATTCCTGGAAGGCGTCAACGGCATCTTGGTGCCGGGCGGTTTCGGCGAGCGCGGGGTGGAAGGCAAGATTGCAGCGGTGAAATTCGCCCGCGAGCATAAGGTGCCGTTCCTCGGCATCTGCTACGGTCTGCACATGGCGGTGATCGAGACTGCACGCAATCTGTGCCAGTTGGACGACGCCAACACCACCGAAAACGGCAGCCCCAAGCATCCGGTGATCGCGCTGATGACCGAATGGGTAAAGGGCAACCGGGTCGAGACGCGCGACGTCAACACCGATCTCGGCGGCACCATGCGCCTCGGCGCCTATCCCGCGGTGCTGACCAAAGGCAGCCGGGTGGAAGAGGTCTACGGCACCACCACGATCTCCGAACGCCACCGTCACCGCTACGAGGTGAACACCAATTACGTCGACCAACTCGCCGCCCACGGTCTGGTGGTCTCCGGCTGGTCGCCCGACGGCAAGCTTCCCGAAATCATGGAAATCCCCGACCACCCCTGGTTCATCGGCGTCCAGTTCCACCCCGAACTGAAGTCGAAACCGTTTGCCCCACATCCGCTGTTCAAGTCGTTCATCGCAGCGGCGGTGCGGCAGAGCCGGTTGGTGTAGGATGGCGGAAATACTGGTATTGGCAATCACCGGTATTTTTGGCGTTGTTGCATGGCTCTATCAAACGGCCCTGACCCGCCAAACGCAGCGCGCGGAGTATTATGCAGCGATCATAGATAATCTGACCGGTTTTTTGGTCGGAGCGTCTGGCGATGCTGACAAAATACGAAAAATGAAACTCGCGGCGGTCGTGGCAGCCCGCCATTTGTGGCTCATTGCTCCTCCAAGAGTTGTCGCGGCAGGCAATGCGTTTTTTGAGGCTGCAAGGGGCGGGGGTGACGAAGCGGAAATTGCACTTAAGACGTTCATTTTGGAAATGAGAAAAGATGCGTCTTTGTTGAGTGTAATGAGCCTATGGCACCGCGGAGAAATGCGTGCGTCTGACGTTCGCTTTTACATGGGCACATAGTGTCTGTTTACGAAAACCTGTCATCCCCGGCGAGCGCGTAGCGCGAGGGAAGGGGGCCCTGGTCGTGTCAACGGCACGATGTTGGATGGTTAGCGCACATTCACCGGGATCGCGTTTGCGCGAGCACCTGGGTTCCCTTCCCCTCGTTCTCGCCTTCGGCGATCACTCGGCCGGGAATGACACTCTTCGTACCGTCGCCATTCAACTCCTTGAAAACATGAAAATATGGTAGTAGTATTCTACCGAAAAATAAGAACCACTGCCATGAAAAACGACCCCATCCCCGGCACCAAAATGGCCGAAACCCTGTTTACGCGCCCCGCAGGTGCCACCATGGACGAGGTGATCGCCGTCACCGGCGGGCCGCAATACAACGTACTCCGGCGGCTCGAAGCCAAAGGCTATATGGTGCGCAAGGTTCGGGAGGGGCGGGGAACGCGCTATTTCGCCCAGCCACCCGCCAATCCGTCTTATGACCTCACGGTTTCACAGCGGGGGCAGGTCGTGTTGCCGAAAGCGTTGCGCGAAAAGTTGGGCATCACGGCGGGTGGGCAGCTTAACGCGGAATTGCGCGACGGCAAGATCGTGCTCGGTCGCAAGAGCGGCAGTATCACGGACTTGTTCGGCATTCTCCACCGGCCGGGCATGCGGCCGCGGACTCTGGAGGAGATGGATGAAGGAATTGCGCGGGCCGTCGCGGAGCGCAATCAGCGGGCACGGCGGAAATGATCGGTCTCGACACCAACGTCCTCGTCCGCTTGCTCACCAATGACGATAAAGCTCAGGCGCGCCGGGCCAAGGACTATCTGGCACGCAACTGCAGCGCCGAAAGTCCTGCCTTTGTCAGCAACGTCGCACTTGTCGAGACGTTTTGGGTTCTGCGAAGCGTCTATGGTCTTGAGCACGACGATATCGCTTCGGCATTTTCGGCGTTATTTGCCACCCGCGAAATCCTGTTTGAGGATGCCGAGGCGGCGAGCCGCGCCTGGCAGGCTTACCGGCGCAGCGGCGCCGATTTCGCGGACCTTTTGATCGGTGCGGTCGATCAGGCCAATGGATGTGAGGCGACGATCACCTTTGACCGCAAAGCGGCCAAGCTGGACGGTTTCCGGCTGCTTGCCTGATTTTGTTGGATTAGGCTTCACCTTCGGCTAGGCCAAGTCGGCCGGGAATGATGAGCGAGGGTGACCGCCCCCAAGTTTCGCGTTTATGACGTACTTTTTACCAATCCATCTCATCTCCGCTGCTGTGTTTGGCTGGGCGGTTCGCGCCTCCGGGCGTTCTGGTGGCAACATCCGTATGGCATTTCTTAGCGGTTCGTAAACTGGTGGGCTGTAGGCTCCCGCCTATGCGCTGGAAATCGCTTTTGATCGGCTTTGCGACGTTGGTGGCCTTGGGCTTCGGCGCCTGGGCGTCCGACACGCGCGAAGTGACGGAAGTGGCTCTGCCGAATGCACGCACGGCCCAGGCCGACGCGACCGCGGCCCCGTCGCCCTTGCGGCCCTCTGAAGGCATGCCGCGTTATGCCACGATGACGCCGCCGTCCGATGACGTTCCTGCGGCAGCACCGACCGACAAGGTCTCGGTGGCACCGGCGCCAGCAATGTCCTCTCAGCCGCCACCGGCCCAGCCGCGTTACGCATCGCAGCGGGCACCGAGCAACGAACAGGTTCCGGTCGCGGGTCTGCGTCCGTCCGATGTTACCCTCTATCGCCTTGGTCCCGGCGACAAGGTGCGAGTCACGATCTTCAACGAGACCGATCTGTCGGGCGATTTTGCCATCGACGGGCAGGGCTTCGTGCGGCTGCCGCTGGTAGGGCAGGTTCCTGCCGCGGGCTTTACCACGCTCGGGCTGGAAGCGCGCATCGGCGAAGTGTTCGTCAATGGCGGTTATCTGCTCAACCCGCGCATCTCGGTCGAGATCGTCAATTACCGGCCGTTCTACATCATCGGCGAAGTGTCGAAGCCCGGCGAGTATCCCTATGTCAACGCCATGTCGGTGCCCAACGCCATTGCGCTGGCGGGCGGCTACACCGATCGCGCCGTGGAGTCGACCATCTATGTGCGCCATCAGGGCGAGGCCAAGGAACATCAACTGCGCGCCGACGAAACCACGCATATCCGGCCTGGCGATGTGCTCCGCGTCGATCGTTCCGGCTATTGGACGGTGATGACCCTGCTGGCTCCGCTGATCTCGCCGTTTGCGACGACCGCGTACATTTTGAAATAGCGGTTTCTGTCCCCCGCGCGCCAGCTCAACCAGGAATGACAGCAATTGCACGCGCGGCCGTTCCCCCCTTAAACTGCTCCCATGACCACCGTTCCTAACGCGACTGTGAAAGTCGGCCCCGTCGAAATCGGCAATACGAAGAAGCTCGCGATCATTGCCGGTCCCTGTCAGCTTGAAAGCCGTGTGCACGCCTTCGAAATGGCGTCGGCACTGAAAGAAATCTGTGCCAAGGCCGGTGTCGGGCTGATCTACAAGTCGAGTTTCGACAAGGCCAACCGCACCAGTGCCAACGCCGCGCGCGGCCTCGGCCTCGAAGAAGCGCTGCCGATTTTTGCCGATATTCGCGAGCAGCTGGAGCTTCCCGTCCTCACTGACGTGCACGAGCGCGACCACTGCGCCGCCGTCGCCGAAGCGGTCGACGTTTTGCAAATTCCGGCCTTCCTGTGCCGCCAGACCGATCTGCTCATCGCCGCGGCGCGCACCCACAAGGTCATCAACGTCAAGAAGGGACAGTTCCTGGCGCCGTGGGACATGAAGAACGTCATCGCCAAGATCACCGGTGCGGGCAATCCCAATGTTCTGGCCTGCGAGCGCGGCGTCAGCTTCGGCTACAACACGCTGGTCAGCGACATGCGGTCCTTGCCGATCATGGCCGGCCTCGGCGTGCCGGTGGTGTTCGATGCCACCCATTCGGTGCAACAGCCGGGCGGGCAGGGCACCTCCACCGGTGGCGACCGCACCATGGTGCCGTATCTGGCCCGCGCCGCGGTGGCGGTGGGGGTCGCGGCGGTGTTCCTGGAAGTGCACCAGGACCCTGATCATGCCCCCTCCGATGGCCCTAACATGCTGCGGCTGCAAGACTTTCCGGCGCTGCTCGACGACCTTCTGGCGATCGATGCGATCACCAAGAAGAGGGCGGCCTGAACCTTACGTGTCACCCCCGGCCGCCCATTCGGTGCATAGCAGCGGATGGGCGGGGAAGGGCAACTGTGTTGATGGTCATGCAGGTTTAAAATCTGCGTTGTCGCGGATCATGGCGTTAAGGGCGATGAGGAGCCTTCTGGCGGCGGCGATTAGGGCGAGCTTTTTGGCTTTTCCGGCTTTGACCAAGGCCATGTAGATGGCTTTGAAGTGAGGATTGAAGCGGGCCGCGGACAACGCGGCGATGTAGAGGGCGTCGCGGACACGTTTGCGCCCGCCGCTGATCGTTCGCTTGCCGCGCTGCTTGCCACTGTCGCGATAGGCGCCGACTTAAGCCACCGTCGCGGACGCCATCACGATTCCGATCAGCGCCAGAATGAGCAGCAGAACCTCGGCCAAGGCAGAAATGCCGAAGCCGAGTTCACGCTTCTCCGGGGCGCGCATGTAGCCGTCCATGTAGAGAATCCGGCCCGCGACCCAGACCAGCCCCAACGCCGGCGCGGCCATCGGGAAAAACGCGAAATAGAACGTTGCCAGCCACAAAAGCGGAAACACAACAGGCAGATGTTCCAGAGTGTTCATCTGGACTCTGAGGGCGCGGTCGAACTCGGGATGCCCGGTTACCGCCGGCGCCTTGACGCCGTGCTTGACGCGCATCTGACCGACCCGCACGCCCATGTAAAAGTAGACCACGATGGCCAGAATCGTGACCAAGGCGGAGCAAAGGACGACTGGTGACGCTTGCATGACGCTTCTCTCCCCGAAGTGGCGCGGTAACGCGAATTGCATTTATACAGGGATTCGCTGGGCTTAGGGCGTATTTCTCAGCTCTTTCCAGAAGTCGAATTTGCCCCAGCGTTCTCCGCTTGATGGCTGCCGGGCGAGGGCTTAAACGGGCGCGAGATTTATCCTGCGAACCAACCCCCTGAAGGAGCAGCGCATGACGGCAATTATCGACATTGAAGGCCGGGAGATTCTGGACAGCCGTGGCAACCCCACTGTGGAAGTGGATGTCCATCTGGAAGACGGCTCTTTCGGCCGCGCTGCGGTACCGTCGGGCGCCTCGACCGGTGCGCACGAAGCCTGCGAGCTGCGGGACGGCGACAAGAAGCGTTACCTCGGCAAAGGTGTTGAGAAGGCCGTTGCCGCCGTCAACGGCGAGATTTTCGATGCTCTGTGCGGCATGGAAGCCGAAGACCAGATCCGCCTCGACCATGCGATGATCGCCCTCGACGGCACGCCCAACAAGGCACGCCTCGGCGCCAATGCTATCCTCGGTGTGTCGCTGGCCGTCGCCAAGGCCGCTGCCGAAGCCGCCAATTTGCCGCTTTACAAGTATGTCGGCGGCGCCAAGGCCAACACCCTGCCGGTTCCGATGATGAACATCGTCAACGGCGGCGTCCATGCCGACAACCCGATCGATTTCCAGGAATTCATGATTTCGCCGTCGGGCGCGCCGAGCTTCAAGGAATGCCTGCGCTATGGTGCGGAGATATTCCACACCCTGAAGGGCCTGCTGAAGGCTGCCGGACTCAACACCAACGTCGGTGACGAAGGCGGTTTTGCTCCCAACCTGAAAAGCCCCGACGAAGCGCTGTCGTTCATCGTCAAGGCGATCGAGAAGGCTGGCTTCAAGCCCGGTAAAGACGTCTTTATCGCCCTTGATCCGGCCTCGAGCGAATTCTTCAACAAGGATACCAAGAAGTACGAGCTGAAGGGCGAGGGCAAGGTCCTTACCCCGAAGGAAATGGCCAAGGTTTATGCCGGTCTGGTCGCCAATTACCCGATCTATTCGATCGAAGACGGCGTTGCCGAAGACGACTTCGAAGGCTGGAGTGAAATCACCGCCGAGCTCGGCAAGAAGATTCAGCTTGTCGGCGACGACCTGTTCGTCACCAACACCGAACGCCTCAAGATGGGCATCGACAAGCACATCGCCAACTCGATCCTGATCAAGGTCAACCAGATCGGGACGTTGACCGAGACGCTGGAAGCCGTCGAAATGGCGCAGCGCGCCTCTTACACGGCGGTGATGAGCCACCGTTCGGGCGAAACCGAGGATTCGACCATTGCCGACCTCGCGGTTGCCACCAACTGCGGCCAGATCAAAACCGGTTCGGCTTGCCGTTCCGACCGCATCGCCAAGTACAACCAGCTCCTGCGCATCGAAGGCCAGCTCGGCGACCAAGCCGTGTTCGCCGGCAAGTCCGTCCTCAAGGCGTAATCGGGGTACCATCCGGTTCAACGAAGCCGGATGTGTGGGGAAAATAATTGGAAAGGCCGTCCTGCGTGGCGGCCTTTCTGCGTTTTGAGGGAACTCCGAGGTTGTGCTAACGTCCAGCTATGACCAAAGAAGACCTGGAAGCCCTTGCGGTCCGCATACATGCCCTGCCGTCCGAAAAGCAGGACGTGGTGGCCGAATTGCTCGACTGGCTCGAACGGGGCGACAGCGAAATCTACGTTTTGACCGATGAAGAGCGCACGGGTGTGCGCCGCGGATTGGACGACGCAGCAAACGGCCGCTTTGCCACCAAGGAGAAAATGGCGGAATTGTTCGGCCGCGCGAGAACGTCTGGTGGCTGAGTTCCCGCTCCTTCCCGCGATGACCCGGCTTTCCAACTAGCCGTTGCAATCGGTGGCAAGGCATGATGGCTGCGAAGTTCAGGGGCTTGGAACATGTTTCCACTGGCGGTCCAATATGCTGAAAAGGCGCATTCGGACATCGAGTCGATTTTCGACTACATCGCCAAGGACAATCCGCCAGCAGCCCGAAAGGTATTGGCAGCGATTGAGGCGGAGATTGAACGCCTTAGCTATTTCTCTTGGAAGAGCCGCAAAACGGATGAGGAAGGTGTAATGGCGCGTTCCTTGAGCCGGTATCCTTACATCGTGTTTTACAGGGTTGAACGAGATGCGTTGGTGATCCTCCACGTCCTTCACGGCGCGCGGCGCCATCCTGGCTTCCAGGAAGAGGCGGCGGCATTTGCTCGCTGATTTTGGCGCGGCTTTGCCGGCGTTCCAGATTGTTTGGTGTCAAACGATCCGTCTTGTCTTGTCATGGCACGGTCATGGTTCTATCCCGGAGCCTTCCCGCGATTCAGTTTCGCACCGGCCGTCGATGCGGGTCCTGAGGAGTTCCAGAGAACGTCTGTTAACGTGCCGGTTTTGCCCTTAACCAAAAAACGCTTGACCGCCCGAATCAGGAGTGATTCGGTGTCTGCCATGCGAATCCGTCCGTCCGTTGTACGCATCATTTGCTGGCTTACCGTTCCAGCGACGCTTGGCGTGGCCGCGTACTTCGGCACCTACGCGCTGTACGGCGAGCGCGGCTATGTCGAGCTGTTGTCGACCCGCAGCCAGCTTACCGCGGCGCACGCCCAGCTTGCCCAGCTCACCGACAAACGCATGCGGCTTGAGCATCGCATCCAGCTTCTGCAGTCTGGCGATTCCGATCTGATCGAAGAATTGGCGCGGACCAAGCTGATGGACGGCGCCCCTGGCCAAGTGGCGATTCCACGCCAGCGCCAGTAATCATCACATAAATCCAACGCCTTCGACGTGTATTGAACACTGTTCGGAACCTGCGAATTAGTGCGTGAAAATCAACCAATTCAGGCGATGATAGCAAAGGTGAGTCTTGAACTGGCGCTGGACGAGTTAAACACTGTTTAGAGCTTGCAAAATTCCAATTCACTTGCCACAAGTCCTGGCGGCCGCTTTTTCGCGGCGAAACACGATGGATATTCCATGAGCGATCCGAGTGTAGCTGAAGGTGACGGTGTCAACACGATGCCGGCCCCCAGTTCGGCAACCCTGAAAAAGTTCTACCACGACATGCTATTGATCCGCCGCTTCGAGGAGCGGGCGGGTCAGCTCTACGGCATGGGGCTGATTGGCGGCTTCTGCCACCTTTACATCGGCCAGGAGGCCGTGGTGGTCGGCATGCAGAATGCCTTGTTGCCGGGCGACCAGGTGATTACCGCCTATCGCGATCACGGCCACATGCTGGCTTCCGGCATGGACCCCAAGGGCGTGATGGCCGAGCTGACCGGCCGCGCCGCCGGCTATTCCAAGGGCAAAGGCGGCTCGATGCACATGTTCTCGGCCGAGAAGCATTTCTACGGCGGGCACGGCATCGTCGGCGCCCAGGTGCCGCTCGGCACCGGGATCGCGTTTGCCAACAAGTACCGTGAGAACGGCGCGGTGTGCTTGGCCTATATGGGCGAGGGTGCCGCCAACCAGGGTCAGGTCTACGAGAGCTTCAACATGGCCGAGCTCTGGGGCTTGCCGGTGCTCTATATCGTCGAGAACAACAAATACGCCATGGGCACCAGCGTCGAACGCGCCAGCGCTCAGCCGAAATTCTACAAGCGTGGTGACAGCTTCAACGTGCCGGGCGAAGAGGTCGACGGCATGAATGTGGAAGCGGTGTTCGAAGCCGGGCGCAAGGCGCTGGAATTCGTGCGCGGCGGCGGCGGCCCGATGATCCTCGAAATGAAGACCTATCGCTATCGCGGCCACTCGATGTCGGATCCGGCCAAGTACCGCACCCGCGACGAGGTGCAGTCGATCCGCGACCGCAAGGATCCGATCGATCAATTTGGCAAGAAGCTGGTCGACCGCAGCATGGCCTCGGAAGCCGATCTGAAGACCATCGACAAGGAAATCCGCCTCATCGTCAACGAGGCGGCGGAATTCGCCATCGAAGCGCCGGAGCCTGAAGCTTCGGAGCTCTACACGGATGTGCTCGCCTGATGTCCACGCAAATCCTGATGCCCGCGCTTTCTCCCACCATGGAAGAAGGCAAGCTCGCCAAATGGCTCGTCAAGGAAGGCGATGAGGTCCATTCCGGCGATCTCCTCGCTGAAATCGAAACCGACAAGGCGACGATGGAATTCGAAGCGGTCGACGAAGGCCGCATCGGTAAGCTTCTGGTCGCCGAAGGCACCGAAGGCGTCAAGGTCAACGCTCCGATCGCCGAGCTGATCACCGAAGACGGTGATGCCAAAGCCGTCGCTGCGGTCAGGGCGCCTGAGCCGGCCACTGCACCCAAACATGAGGTAACGGCGTCGGCCCCCATCGCCAAACTCGCGCTGATCGAGCCGCAGGTGCCGGATGGTACCGAGATGGTTACGATCACGGTGCGCGAAGCGCTGCGCGATGCCATGGCCGAGGAAATGCGGCGCGATGCCGACGTGTTCTTGATGGGCGAAGAGGTGGCGCAGTATCAAGGCGCTTACAAGATCAGCCAGGGCCTGCTCGAAGAGTTTGGGCCCAAACGCGTCATCGACACCCCGATTACCGAGCAGGGATTCACTGGTATCGGCGTTGGCGCTGGCTTTGCCGGCCTCAAGCCGATTATCGAATTCATGACCTGGAACTTCGCCATGCAGGCGATTGACCAGATCATCAATTCCGCCGCCAAGACGCGCTACATGTCGGGCGGCCAGATGGGCTGCCCCATTGTGTTCCGCGGTCCCAACGGTCCGGCGGCGCGCGTGGCGGCCCAGCACAGCCAGGATTATTCCGCCTGGTACGCGCGTGTTCCGGGCCTGAAAGTGATCGCGCCGTATTTTGCGGCCGACGCCAAGGGTCTGCTCAAGGCCGCGATCCGCGATCCCAATCCGGTGATCTTCCTTGAAAACGAAATCGTTTACGGCAAGTCATTCCCGGTGCCGAAGCTCGATGATTTCGTGCTGCCGATCGGCAAGGCGCGCGTCATCCGCACCGGCAAGGACGTCACGCTGGTTTCGTATTCCTTCGGCGTGGCACTCATTCTCGAAGCCGCCGAAGCACTCGCCAAGGATGGCATCGACGCCGAATTGATCGACCTTCGCACGCTGCGCCCGCTCGACATCGACACCGTGGTGGCCTCGGTCCAGAAGACCAATCGCTTGGTAACGGTGGAGCAGGACTGGCCGATTTGTTCAATCGGCTCGGAAGTCTGCGCCCAAGTTGTGGAGAAGGCGTTCGATTATCTCGACGCGCCGCCCGCCAAGGTCGCCGGTAAGGATGTGCCGATGCCCTACGCCCACAACCTCGAAAAGCTGGCGCTGCCGACGGTGGAAGACGTGGTCGCAGCAGCGAAAGCGGTTTGCTACAGGTCGTGACGATGGTCTCGCCTCAAATGTCCTGGCACAAGGGCGGTTGCCATTGCGGTGCGGTGACGTTCGAAGTGCTGACACCGCCCGAAGTGGAAGTCGACGACTGCAACTGCTCGATCTGTTCCAAGACGGGTTTCCTGCACCTGATCGTGCCGAAGGATCGCTTTCGCCTGCTCACGGGCGAAGACAGACTCACCGATTACCAGTTCAACACCAAGACCGCGCATCACCTGTTCTGTTCGGTGTGCGGTGTCAAATCTTTCTACGTCCCGCGTTCGCATCCCGACGGTGTCAGCGTGAATTTCCGCTGCCTCGACTCCACCGGTTTCACCAAGGTCAAGGTGTCGAATTTCGATGGCAAGAATTGGGAAGCGAACGTTCATAAACTCACGCCGCTTGAGGCTCGCTGATGACCACACAAATCTTGATGCCCGCGCTTTCTCCCACCATGGAAGAGGGTAAGCTTGCCAAGTGGCATGTTAAGGAAGGCGACGAAGTCCATTCCGGCGACATCCTCGCCGAGATCGAAACCGACAAGGCGACGATGGAATTCGAAGCCGTCGATGAGGGTCGCATCGGCAAGCTCCTGGTGGCCGAAGGTGCCGAGGGCGTCAAGGTCAATACCCCAATCGCGATCCTGTTGGGCGAAGGCGAAGACGCCAATTCGCCGGTGGACATCTCCACTGCGATGTCGAGCATCAAGGCCGCAGTCTCAGCCGAAGCCAAGGACGTCAAGGCCGAACCGGCGCCGCAACCTACTGCGGCCGAACCCACCCCTCATTCTGAGGCGCGTGCGGCCACGAGCGCCTCGAAGGACGAGCGCGTTTTCGCCTCGCCGCTGGCCAGGCGCATCGCCGCCCAGAAGGGTGTTGATCTCGCCGCGCTGGCCGGTTCCGGCCCGCGCGGCCGCATCGTCAAAGCCGACGTCGAAAAAGCCCAGCCCGGTGCCGCAGCCAAGCCCGTCGCGTCGCGTTCCACACCTGCGGCGGTGTCTGAAGCCTCTGCTCCCAGCGTGCTGCCCGATGCGCGCCTCTTCTTCAAGCCGGACGAATACGAAGAAATTCCGCACGATTCCATGCGCAAGGCGATTGCCAAGCGTCTGACCGCTTCGACCACTAGCATTCCGCATTTCTATCTCACCATCGACTGCCGCATCGATGCGCTGCTCGCCGCGCGCAAGCGCCTCAACGATGCTTCGCCGAAGGGCCCAGATGGCAAGACCGCAGCCTACAAGCTGTCGGTCAACGATTTTCTGGTCAAGGCCGCCGCACTGGCGCTGAAGAAAGTACCGGAAGTCAATGCGTCGTGGACCGATAGCGCCGTGCTGCGGCACAAGCATGCCGATGTCGGAGTCGCGGTCGCGCTCGATTTTGGCCTGATCACGCCGATCGTGTTCCAGGCGGAAGACAAGGGTCTGGCCGTCCTCTCCAACGAGGTGAAATCGCTCGCCGCGCGTGCCCGCGACAAGAAGCTGAAGCCGCAGGAATATGAAGGCGGCACCTTTGCCATTTCCAATCTCGGCATGTTCGGCATTTCGCATTTTACCGCGGTGATCAACCCGCCGCATGCCGGCATCCTCGCGGTCGGTGCGGGCGTCGAAAAGCCCGTCGTCACCGCCGGCAAGATCGAAATCGCCACGGTGATGAGCGTCACCATGAGTTGCGATCATCGCGTCATCGACGGCGCCACCGGTTCGCGCTTCCTGGCGGTGTTCAAGCAGTTCGTCGAAGATCCGGCGGCGATGCTGCTCTGATCCGGAGTTGGGCCGTGGAAGAACTCGAAGCCATTCTCGAAACCGGCGCCGTGGCGGCGGTGGAGGTGGCAGCCTCTGCTCTGGCTGAGAAGGGTGAACCGACACCGCCTTGCCCCAATTGCGGCAAGCCGCTGATCGGGCCGTATTGCGCGGTGTGCGGACAGCCGGTCAACACCCACCGGCGCAGCGTCCGTCATCTGGCCCACGAGTTCGTCAAGGACATCGTCAGTTTCGACAGCCGCATCCTGCGCACCACCCGCGCGCTGCTGCTGCGCCCCGGCGAGTTGCCGGCCGCCTTCCGCGACGGGCGCACGATGCCGTACGTTCCGCCGGTGCGGCTCTATCTGTTTGTGACGCTGCTATTTTTCCTGTTCCTGTCGGTGAGCGGGCTGGCGCTGATGCAGTTCGGTCTCAGGGCGCACGTCGTCGTCTATTCGCACGACGCGGCCGGACATGTGTACATGAGCGTCGACGGCACGAAGAGCATCGTCAAAGCACTAAAATCCGATGCCGCGGGCAAGATGTCGGCCGTCGATCCTGCTGCGGGAACCGTCGTCCCGGACGAGAAAGCGAACGGTCACACCACATCCGCCACCTTCTCCAGCAGCGTCCAGTTCTTCCAGCCGGTCGATCATACGAAGAATGCGGTGCCACCCGGGCTCGCCAATGCCTTGGCGAAGCTGCGCGACGAGGCGGCAAAAGACAATTCGAAAGACCAATGGCTCGTCAAGAGTATCGCCACGGCGCTGTCGCGCCTTGAAACTGATCCGGCCGCGCTGAATGGGCCGATGACCGCTTGGATTCCACGCATTCTGTTCGTGCTGTTGCCGTTGTTCGCGTTGTTGCTGGCGTTGTTCTACCGCAAACAGCGCAAGGATTTCCTGTTCGTCGACCATCTGATCTTTTCGCTCACCATGCACAGTTTTGCCTTCGTCCTCTTGATCGTGGCGGCGGTATTGGCGCAGGTGATTTCGGGCGGCTGGGTGGCGCTGATCGCTTGGGGCGTGTTGTCGCTCTATTTCTTCCTCTCGCTCAAGGTGTTCTATGCCCAAGGCTGGGCCAAGACCGCCTTCAAATTCGCCGGCATATCGTTCGTGTATGCCACGTTTTTCCTCGCCCCCGCGCTGGTCTTCGCACTCGCGGCCAGCGTCGTGGAAGGCTGATTATCGGAGATGACCTATGGCCGAAATCTATGACGTCGTCGTGGTGGGTGGGGGCCCGGGTGGATATGTTTGTGCGATCCGTTCGGCGCAATTGGGTCTGAAGACCGCCGTCGTGGAACGCGACCGTCTCGGCGGCATCTGTCTAAACTGGGGCTGCATTCCGACCAAGGCGCTGCTGCGCTCGGCCGAAGTGTTCCACCTGATGCAGCGCGCCGCCGAGTTCGGGCTGTCGGCCGAGAACGTCGGTTTTGATCTCGATAAGGTCGTCAAGCGCTCGCGCGGTGTCGCCGAGAAGCTCTCCAACGGCGTCGGCTTCCTGATGAAGAAGCACAAGATCGCCGTGATTGCGGGCGAGGCCAAGCTGGCGGGACCGGGCAAGCTGGCGGTTGTCAAAGACGGCAAGACTCAAGAGGTGCAGGCAAAAAACATCGTGCTCGCCACCGGGGCGCGGCCGCGCGTGTTGCCGGGGCTGGAGCCCGACGGCAAGCTGATCTGGACGTCGAAAGAAGCGCTGGTTCCCAACATGATGCCGAAGTCGCTGCTGGTGGTCGGCTCCGGTGCCATCGGCATTGAGTTTGCCAGCTTCTTCCGCACCCTTGGCGCTGAGGTGACGGTGGTGGAAGTGCTCGATCGCGTGCTGCCGGTGGAAGACGAAGAAATCTCCGCCTTCGCGCACAAGGCGTTCGTCAAGCAAGGCATGAAGATCAAGGTCGCCACCACGGTCGATAAGCTGGTGAAGAACGAGAATTCCGTCACCGCAACGCTGAAGACCAAGGATGGCAAGACCGAAACCATCACCGCTGATCGCGTCATTCTCGCCGTCGGCATCGTCGGCAATGTCGAAAATCTCGGGCTGGAACAGGCGGGCATCAAGGTCGACCGCACCCATGTCGTGATCGACAAATGGGGCCAGAGCGGCGTGTCTGGCGTATGGGCCATTGGTGATCTCGCCGGCCCACCGTGGCTGGCGCACAAGGCGATGCACGAAGGCGTTATTGTGGCCGAGAAGATCGCCGGCGTGAAAGGCGTGCATCCGCTCGATCCGTCGAGGGTTCCCGGCTGCACCTATTGCAATCCGCAGGTCGCATCGGTCGGGCTTACGGAAGTCAAAGCCAAAGCCACCGGCCGCAAAATCAAGGTTGGCCACTTCCCGTTTGTCGGCAACGGCAAGGCAATTGCGCTCGGCGAGCCGGAAGGCTTGGTCAAGACGGTGTTCGATGCCGAGACTGGTGAATTGTTGGGGGCGCATATGATTGGTGCCGAAGTGACTGAACTGATCCAGGGTTACGGCATCGCCAAAACCCTGGAAGCCACCGAAGCCGATCTTGCCACGGTTGTTTTCCCGCATCCGACCCTGTCGGAAATGATGCACGAAGCCGTGCTCGACGCGGACAAGAAGGCGCTGCATATTTAGCGAATGGCGTGTGTGGAATTGATGGGATCGCGGAGTCTGCGACCCTATTTGCCATTCGCTATTCGCCCAACATCATCCGCCAACCCCGCCGTATCGTTGGTGTCGGTGGCGACCAGCCGCACCCGGCCGCGGTCGTCGAATACGAACACCGAACTGGTATGTGTCACTTCGTAAGTCGGCGTCTTGATGACCGAATAGGCGACGCGATAGCGCCGCGCCAAATCGGCGATCTGGCCCGCGGAGCCGCGCAGGCCGTCGACTTGCGGCCCAAACGCCTGCGCATAGGGCCTCAACACATCCAGCGTATCGCGATCGGGATCAACGGTGACGAACAAAGCGCGGACCTTCTCGGCGTCGCGGCCAAGCCGTTTCAGCACATCCGATAGATTGGCCAGCGTCGCCGGGCAGACGTCGGGGCAATGGGTGTAGCCGAAATAGACGAGCACCACGCGGCCGCGATAATCCTCCTGGCTCACCGCCAGCCCGTCACTGGCCCGCATCATGCGGAAGCTCAGGTCGGGCATCGCGCCGGTGATGTTGGTTGCGTGCCACGGCTTCGTCGGCCCGCAACCCGTGAGGAAGACGAGGGCGGCCCCGAACAATGCCGCGGCGCCAAGCAGAGCGGCCGCCCCTCTCATGCGCACAACGCTACTCCCAATTCGGTACGTGACAGTTCGGCAGGCCGTTCTTCTCGAAATAGCGCTGGTGATAGTCCTCAGCGCGCCAGAAGTTCGGCGCTGGTTCGATGGTGGTGACGATCGGCTTGGTGAATTTTCCCGATTTGTCATAGGCCGCCTTTTTCGCGCGCGCGATGGCTTCTTGGGCCTCGGAATGGGTAAAGATGACCGAGCGATATTGGGTACCTTCGTCGGGGCCTTGGCGGTTCAGCGTCGTCGGATTGTGGTTCTGGAAGAAGACATCCACAAGTTTTTCATAAGATACTTTGGCCGGGTCGAAGGTCACTTCCACCACTTCGGCGTGTCCGGTCTGGTCGCTGCAGACGTTCTGATAGGTCGGATGGTTCATGCAGCCGCCGGCATAGCCGCAAACCGCGTCGGCAACGCCCGGCACCTGGCGAAAGAACGCTTCAACGCCCCAAAAACACCCCGCACCGAAAGTGGCCTTTTCCATGGAATGCCTCCAATTTTCCTGAGAGAATAGCGCACGAAAAGCCGCCCCGGCGAGGCATTATTTTGACCCCGCGCCGTGGGGAAACTAGGCTTGCCTCCAGCGATTCCAGGACGGTTCCACTATGCCTATCCCCAGCATCTTGCGCGAAACCCATTTCGACAATCTCGGCACGCTCAAAACGGGAAAGGTGCGCGACATCTATTTCCAGCCCGATAAGCTGATCCTGGTGGCGACCGACCGGCATTCCTCGTTTGACCGCATCATTGCCCATATTCCCAACAAGGGCGCTGTCCTCAACCTGTCGAGCGCCTATTGGTTCCGCCAGACCGCGGACATCGTTCCCAATCATGTCATCGCGGTGCCCGATCCGAATGTGACGGTCGCTAAGCGTGTCAAGCCCTTAGCAGTGGAGGCGGTGGTGCGCGGCTATCTCACCGGCACGACGTCGACCTCGATCTGGACCCGCTACAGCGCCGGCGAGCGTCAGTTCGGTGGCTTGCTCTTGCCGGGCCGTCTGGCGAAGAACGCGCGCCTGCCGCGTCCGATCTTCGATCCCACTACCAAGGAAGACACCCACGACCGCACCCTGAGCCAGGAAGATCTGGTGAAGGAAGGCTTCGTCAGCCAAGAATTGTTGGATCAGGTGCGCGACACGGCACTCAAGCTGTTCGCCCGCGGCCAGAACGTAGCGGCCCAGCACGGTCTCATTCTGGTTGATACCAAATATGAGTTTGGCCTCGATGACAACGGCACCCTGATGCTGATCGACGAAATCCACACGCCGGATTCGTCGCGCTATTGGAAGCTCGAGTCCTACGAGGAACGCATCGCCAAAGGCCAAGAGCCCGAATACTTCGACAAGGAATTCCTGCGCATCTGGTTCCGCGATCACTGCGATCCCTACAAGGATGCCGTGCTGCCCGAAGCCCCCGCGGACATGGTGACGGAACTGTCGCGCCGCTACATCGAGATCTATCAGCANCTCACCGGNGAGACCTTCAACGTCGATGCGTCCCTGCCGATCGNCGAGCGTATCGCCAATAATCTGAAGGATTATGCGCTCGGCGCATGATCTGACGAAGACGCTGTGCCGATGCGACGCAGCCGCTACAATTGTCGTCAATTGACGGGTGCCCCCGAATCCACGACCGTAGCTGGCGATGCTGGATGCGGTTCTGGAGAGATGTGCAGCGCCTGTGCTGGATCGCTTTGCGGCGCCCGTTGGCGGCCGTGCGGCGATCCTGGAATTGGGCGCATTCTGCATCAGCCTTGCGGCCGTCCCGCTGATCGCCAGGCATTTCGTCTGGATCGGTCTTGCACTGTTCGTCGCGGCGCGAATTCTCGCTGGTGTTGCGGGGCGTGCGCGGGCAAGTGACCTGACGGAAATCTACGAAGCGGTAGCGTTCGCCGCCTTGCCGTTGGCTTTTGTGCTGGAGGCGCCAGTCAGGGCGTTGCCGGCGGTATTCCTGATGTTCGGGCTTGCCGCCAACACGGCGGTCTCGCTCAAATTCGGTCGAGGCCTGATTGGCTCGGCGGAGCTTCTGATCCTGTTTGTTCTTGCGGCCTTGTTACCGGCCTGGTTCGGTTTGATCGCCTATGTGGGCGGCGTGTTGTGTTTTGTCGCGGCGGGCGTATCGGCGTCCAGGAGAGTGTAAACGAAGGTCTTGGAGCTGGCCGATGCCGCATGTGGCCAGCGGCCGGTTCGGGCACGGCATTCTGTTTGCACTGGCGGTAGCTGAAGTACTGTCGCGTCTCATTTTGGAGCGGACGGCGGCCCCGCCGGCGTTCGACCTGCGACGGATTGCAATCGTACGGCCGGCTGCGCCGCTTGCGGAGACCCCGCACGGCGACGTCTCCGATGAGGCTGATGTATGGTGCATGGGATCCTGATTGCTGGCCTTTTGCTGGTTCTGATCAGCAGTGAGCTGACCATGCGAGGCGCGGTCGGCGTGGCGCGCCAGTTTGACGTGCCGCCGCTGTTCATGGGCATTCTGGTGGTAGCCGTCCTGACTGTGATGCCAGAGCTGTTCGTCACCGTCCGTGCCGCCACCATGGGCCGTCCCGAATTGGCGCTCGGCGGGTTGATTGGCAGCAACATCCTCAATCTGTTGTTCGTAATGGGCCTCGGCGCTCTGATCCATCCGATGGTGTCGCCGCCCAAGGTGGTTTTCCGGGATGGTGGCGCGTTGTTGCTGGCGTGCCTCGGCCTGATCGGTTGTGCGTTGGCGGGCGAGGTTAGCCGCGTGGCCGGTGCCGTGATGGTCGCCGCCTTTATCGCGTATGTCGCCGTCATCTTCATCACCGACTGGCGGCGGTCGCAGGAGCATTCGGTGCCGCTGGCGCGGGCCGTGTTCCGCTCCGAGGGCGAGATCCCGTCGACGATCGGTTCGCTCTTTTTGATGATACTCGGTTTCATCCTGCTCGCTCTCGGCGCCCACTTAAGTGTGCTCGGCGCCATCCATCTCGCGACCGAACTGGGCTGGAGCGAGACCACTATCGGTCTCATCGTCATCGCGGCCGGATTGTCATCGCCCAAGCTTTTCCTGACCTTATGGGCGGCAGTGCGCGGTCACACGACCATCGCCGTTGGTCAGTTGCTGGGCGCCGTCGCCTTCAGCCTGACTCTGGTGCTCGGCCTTACGGCGTTGATCTGGCCGATGCCGTTTCCGCCCGCGTTGGCCGCCCGTGACGTTTATATCCTGGCGGGTATCGGGCTCATCCTGATGCCGCTTCTGGCCATGCGCTGGCGGCTGTCGCGGCCACGCGGAATTTTGTTGATCCTCGCCTATGGGTGCTATCTTGCGTTCCTGCTGTGGCAGCAGGGATTGCCGCTGCCATGGAGCTTTTCGAGCGTTTCTTGAAAGTCGGTTTCCGGTTTTCCGATGAGAAGCGCGGCACTATAAGGCGAGACAAATGTCGGACTTCTTTTTGGACAAGCGCTTGGTCGCGGTGACGGTGCACGTGCTGGATTTGCCGTTGTCGCGCGTCTTGGTGATGGACGATGCGCGCTATCCCTGGCTGGTGCTGGTGCCGCGCCGCCCGCATATTGTCGAGATCTTCGATCTCGATCCCGCTGATCGCGTAATGCTGATCGAAGAACTGGCGATGGCCGGTTTGCAGCTTAAGGCGCTGACCAAGTGCCACAAGGTCAATATCGCCAATCTCGGCAACGGTGTGCCGCAACTTCATATCCATGTGATCGCGCGCAATCTTGGTGACGCGGCGTGGCCGGGACCGGTGTGGGGCAAGGGCGAAGCCGTGCCTTACGAGCCGAAAGCGCTGGAGGATTTCGTTCAGAACGTGATCAACATGTTCTGAGAAACATGGCGAAATCTCACATTTGAAGCGCCGCAGCTCGAATTTTTTCGCAGCGATTGCTGAGATCGTTCAACACGTTCGCGGCCGTCGGCGTGGTTGCAGGCGGCAAAATATGCCTCTCGACACTCGCAATAAGCGAATGTGTTTAACGAATTTTAACCACTTTGGCCTGTATCGTTCCGTCGAGAACTCTGTCGGGAGAACCCGAATGCTGGCAGAAGCCGCCAGAGTCGCCGCCTCTACTGTCGTGACCGCTTTGCAGAAGGCGAGTGCGGCCACGGGTGTCGACTTCAACTACCTGCTTGGCACTGCGATCCGGGAGTCGGGTCTCAAGCCGAGCGCTAAGTCGGGTGCCTCGTCGGCGACGGGTTTGTTCCAGTTTGTCGAGCAGACATGGCTCGGCCTGGTTAAGGATCACGGCTCCAAATACGGGCTCGGCTCCTTTGCCAACGCCATTACCAAGTCGGATGACGGCCGCTATCGCGTCGGCAACACCGACGACCGCAGCGCCATTCTGCGCCTCAGGAACGATCCGCAGATCAGCGCGATGATGGCAGGCGAGTACACCAAAATGACGCAGTCCCAGATGGAGGACAAACTCGGCCGCAAGGTTTCCTCCGGCGAGCTTTATGCCGCGCATCTACTCGGCTCCAGCTCGGCCTGCAAGCTGATCCGCTCCAACCAGGGCGCGCCCGCGAGCGCCGCGTGCGAACTTTTCCCCACGGCGGCCAGCGCCAATCCGAACATCTTCTATCACGCCGATGGCAGCCCCAAGACGGTGCGCGAGGTCTACAACTGGACCACTGCTGGCACGAGTTCGCGGCTGACGCCGACAGTGTCGACCACGGCCAAGTCCGAAGTTCCCTCGCTGTCCATGGGCATGCTCGACACCTCCACTACCACCGCGATGATGGCGGCGCTTTTGCGGCCGCAGCACAAGGGTTTTTTCACCTCCGACGACAGTTCGAGCGGCAATGCGCCACCCTTCGCCATGACACCGGCGATCCTCGACGTGCTGCAGGCGGTTGCGAAAACCCACGGCAAAAAGTAAAGCCTGTTTTCTTCCTCTGGGGCAGGGCTGTTGCGCAACGCCGTCGCCGCCGTTTGGGCGGTTATTCTGGTGGCCTTCTTCGTTCAGACGGGGAACGGGCTGCAGACCGATTTGATCGGCATCAAGGCCACTTCGGTTTTTGCATCCGGTGTGATTGGCCTGATGCTGGCGTTTTTTTACGTCGGCTACGCGTTCGCCCCGCTGATGGGCCGTGTCGTGATCGGGCGCGTCGGTCATGCCGCGACAGTCGCCGTGACGATGCTGATTGCCGCCATCGTGATCCTGATGATGCCGCTCGCGGTCAATGCACCGGCGTGGTCGGCCTTTCGCCTGGTGTCGGGCTTCGCGCTATCGCTTTGCTATGTCGCGGTTGAAAGCTGGATCAACGACGTGGTGCCCAATGCGCTGCGCGGCCGCGTTTTCTCGATCTACATGTTCGCCCAGCTTGCCGGCATGACGCTGGCGCAGGTGCTGTTCGGCATCGGCCATGGCGGTCAGTATTCGCCCTTTGTGCTGGCGGCGTTGTTGTTCTGTGTTGCAATCGTGCCGGTCATGATGTCGCGCAAATCGGCGCCGTCGGGTGCGCCGCCCGCACCGCTCGGCATCGCGGCCTTGTTCCGTATTTCACCCGCCGGTGCGGCGGCCACGGTGCTGTCGGGTTTGTCCTGGTCGATCCTGTTTGCCTTCGGGCCGGTCTATGCCAAACGCATCGGATTGGACGGCGCCGGTGTCGGCCTGTTCATGGGATTGGCCGTGGCGGCAGGCGGTCTCATCCAAGTTCCGGCCGGCTGGTTGTCCGATACGATCGGCCGTCGTCCAGTGCTGGGTGCGATTTTCGGATCAGGATTGCTCGCCGCGGTGCTCGGTCTGATCGCACACGGTCCCGTGGCAACGCTTGTCGCAGTGGCCTTGTCCGGCGGCTGCGTGTTCCCCATCTATGCCATTGCCGCTGCGACGGTGAATGACGGCGTCTCGCAACAGACCCGCGTGGCGGCGGCGTCCGGTTTGGTGCTGTTGTTCGGGATTGGATCGATCTTCGGACCGCTGCTCTGCGGTTGGGTGATGGCGGCGGCGGGCCCCGGTGGCTTCTATGGTCTGCTCGCGGCGACCATGGCAGCAGGGATTGCGGTGACGGCCCTGTCGCGGAGCCGCTGACTACTGCGAGGCTTTGGCCAGGGTTTTGACGACGCGGCCTTCGAGTTCTTCGGCCAGCACCAGCGCGGTCCGGTTCGAGATGTCTTTGATCCTTTCGCGGTGGATGACCGCGATCGCATCGACGTGCGCCGCCACCAGCGGCAAGGGTGAGGCATCCCACGAGGTCATGCCGTCCATCAGCTTGGCAAGCGATGCGGCGACGCGCGCGATCAGCGGATATTCGAACGTGGTCGCTTGGCCTTTGAGATCGTGCGCAGCGCGGAACAGAACGCCGGCGTTGTCGGCGGTCGGGGACTTGGCGAAGACGGAGAAGGCGTTTGCCAGCGCCTCGATGTCCTTGGCGAGCCAGCCGGAGAATTCGTGGCGCAGGTTTTCCATCGCCGTTTCGGCTTTCTTCAGCACATCTGGATCAACCATCAGCGTGCCGGTGGGCGATCCCACTTTTGCTTTCAGGGAGATCGGCGGCATGAAGATTCGAGCATTGTCGTTGATGGCCATGGTGATCCTGTTGCAGACAAGCGTTAATCGACGAGTGTGAATTCCGTGCGCCGCTCGGGGCCGGTATAGGCTGCTACGGCGCGCCGGCGGCGGCAGGGCCCAAAATAAGTCTTTGTTCGGACGAACTGTCGTGGATGTTCGATGACATTGATCAGACGGGACAGGATCGCCTTTACCGACACCGGCTTGGCGAGGAATTCGTTGACGCCGGCATCGCGGGCCTGGCGCACATGATCGAGATGGGTATGACCGGTGAGCATGATAATCGGAACGTAGACGTTGGGCGAACGCGGCGAGTTGCGGATCAGACTGGCGAATTCGAGGCCGGTCATGCCGTCCATTTGCCAGTCGAGGATGATGATGTCAGGGTTGGTTTCGCGCAACGTTTTCCAGGCATGTTCGCCATCGGGCGCTTCGAAGAGATCGCGGACGCCGACAGCCTGCAGCACGGTGATAATCAGCTTGCGCATATGCTGATTATCGTCGACCACGAGGACACGCAGTTTGTCGAAGCGAAGACCGTCCATGTACCCCCGCCCGTGTTCCGGGCCCGAGGCATGAGCTTACTTAACGGGGTTTAATGTTCGATGAAGCGCGCAGGTTTCAGTGAAGGAACTGTTCGGTAAGGATTCTTTCATCGAGGTTGCGGCCGGCTTCGTACAGCATCACCATTGCCACTGAAAGGTCCTCGCCGACGTCGACCGCTGTGATGTTGCGGACCTCGAGCCCGTCCGCCACCGCACTGACTGGGCGCTTCTCCACTTCGAGGGCTTCGAAGCGGACCTTGGCGCGACGCGGCAACAGGGCGCCGCGCCAGCTTCGCGGCCGGAACGCGCTGATCGGTGTGAGCGCCAGCAGGGCGGAATCGATTGGCAGGATCGGTCCATGGGCGGAAAGATTGTAGGCCGTCGAGCCGACCGGGGTCGACACCAGGGCGCCGTCGCAGATCAATTCGGAAATGCGCACCTTACCGTCGACCAGAATGCGGAGCTTGGTCGCCTGCCGCGTTTGGCGCAGCAGCGACACCTCGTTGAAGGCGAGGCCATCGACGCAAGTGTCGATGGTGGTCGCCCGCATGCGCAGGGGATTGATCACGGCCCGCTCGGCCTTCGCCAGACGTTCCGGCAGTTCGGCCTCGTTGTACTCGTTCATCAGGAAGCCGACGCTTCCCAGATTCATGCCGTAGATCGGTTTGTCCTGGCCGAGGAAGGTATGCAGGGTTTGCAACATGAAGCCATCGCCGCCGAGCGCAATGATGATTTCGGCCTTCTCCGGTCCGCTGTCGTCGTATTGCGCGCGCAGATTGGCAAGGGCGGATTGGGCCTCCGGCCCCGGCGTAGCCACGAAGTGCAAGCGCATAATTAGCCCCCAGTCATCGACATCGGGCGCCTTACAGCCGGAGCGGCATGGCGACGGTCGATCATGAAATCGTGGCCCTTTGGTTTGCGCGCTATGGCAGCCGCAATCGCTTGGTCCAGCATTGTGTCGTCGTGGGCCGCGCGCAAGGGCAAACGCAAATCCGCCGCATCTTCCTGGCCGAGGCACATATACAACGTTCCGGTACACGTGACCCGGACCCGGTTGCAACTCTCGCAGAAATTATGGGTCAGCGGCGTGATGAAGCCAAGCAGGCCGCCGGTCTCGTAAACCCGGACATAGCGGGCGGGACCACCGGTCCGGTGCTCGGTCTCGGCGAAAGTGAAATGCTGCGCCAGCTCGGCGCGGACCACGGACAGCGGCAGATACTGCGCGAGGCGGTCGGCATCAATGCCGCCCATCGGCATGGTTTCGATGAGGGTGAGGTCGATGCCGCGGCCATGGGCCCATGCGGTCAGCCGCTCGTATTCTTTGTCATTGAAGTCCTTGAGGGCGACGGTGTTGATCTTGACCTTCAGACCGGCCGACTGTGCGGCATCGATCCCAGCGAGAACGGCGGCAAGGTCGCCGCAGCGGGTGATGGCGCGGAATTTGCCGGGATCGAGGGTGTCGAGCGAGACATTGACCCGTTTCACCCCCGCGGCGGCGAGGCGGGCCGCATGATGCTGAAGCTGACTGCCGTTGGTGGTGAGTGTCAGCTCTTTCAGTCCGCCGCCGTCCAGCCGTTGCCCCAGGCGTTCGAACAGGGTGAGGACATCCCGCCGGACCAGTGGCTCGCCGCCGGTAATTCGGATGCGATCAACGCCCAGGCGGATGAAAGCCGTGCAAAGACGCTCGATCTCTTCCAAGGTCAGAACTTCGGTCTTCGGTAGAAATGTGGGATTTTCTGCCATGCAATAAACGCAGCGAAAGTCGCAGCGGTCGGTCACCGAAACGCGCAAGTAGCTGATGGCACGGCCAAAAGGGTCGATCATGGAGCGACCCTAGAGCGCTTTCAGGAAAAGTGGAATCCGGTTTTCCGTCCGAACGCGCGACAATCAAAGAATCAAGGACAGGGGCGGGCCTTTTAGCCCTTTTTCGCCAGGGTCTGCAGTTCCTCGATTGCCGCGACTTTGGTGTAGGTCGCGAACGCGCCGTCGACGATCTGCAGGTCGGTTGCCGTAAGGACCGTTTTCATCAGGCGGGCCTGGCGCGACAGTTTGAAGACTGTGGCAAAGACGCAGCGGTCGATGCCGACCGCGCGGCAGGCCAAGGCCACCGGCTTGGGGCCGCGTTCGTAGAGGTCCTGGCGCACTTCGATCAGAGGCAGGTCCAGGAGCTTGGCGAAGGCGAGGTCGAACAGGTCGATTTGACCCTGGTGCAGCACCCGGAGGAGAAATCCGGCCTTGAGCTGGCCGGCGGCAAAGAGCTTCTCCACCAGTTTACGGGCGCTCTCGGCGGGCGTCGGTTTTGGGGCTGGGGGGGTGCTTCGGATAGCGTGCTCCGCGGAATCCATCGCAGTGTCGAGCTTGGTGCGCTCGATCGGATAATTGTGCACGATGTAGATCTTCAGGGCATCGGAAACCCAGTTGCACATCTTGCTGGCCAGCACTGGCGGCAAATCCGGACGGTGTGTGATGGGCTCCTGTAAGCCGGCGAACTTGCGCGATTTGTCGACCAGGACTTCATAGGTCGACCCGGAAATCCGCGCCGTGGTGTTGCGGACCAAAGTTACCAGAACGGATTCGACTTCGCTCTTGGCAAGTGCGGCGGTGACGGTGTCGCCGATATGGGGGCGGGCGGCCACGGCTTCCTGATGGCCGATGTCGCTCTCGGCGATCAGCCGGAGCATGTCCTCGTCCGTGAGCAGCGGGTTGCGCAAGATAATGGGGCGGGCGACTTCAATGGTGTCGTCGGCCAATAGCAGGATGAGATCGTCGGGCGCCGAGGTATCTTCCGCCAACCTTTCGGCGAGCGCGATACGGATGGCCATTTCGACATCGCGGGTGAGCCGTTGCAGGATGTCCCGCATCAGGCCTTTTTCGCGATCATTGAGATGGTTGCCTTGGACGCGATAGAGCGACGCCACGGCGAGATAGATTTCCTCGCGGGTGGTGTCCTGCGGGTTCGCGGCGAGCAGGGCCAGCCGGTCCATATCGCTCATATCTCTGGCTGTCAGTCCCACTCTTTTTTGCCCCCTCGCGACCGCCTGATGGCCAGTTGCCAGCATTAGCAAATCGGCGTTAACAGCGTGTTAATCTAACCGGGCTGGAAACCAAGACGAGTCCTTGACATGGGCGCTTGGTTTTTAACGGTCATCGACCAAGGCCCCCCAAGCGTTCCACGCCAAAGACCTGGCAGGTGGCTTGGGCTTTGGGATCACCAACCAGCGTTTTGATGCGGCCTGATTTGTACAGGTTTGGTTCCTGAGACAAGGTGTCCCCAGCTTACGAATGCAACCAAAGGTGCGTGGTGTGGTTTTAGTTGCCCGCAACTAATTGGTGCGTTCTGGCGGGGTCCCCATAACACGCGGTTTCCGGCAGACCGGATAAGCGCCCGCCGTTGCGTTTTCGGTCTGTTGCGTTTCCGCATGTCGAGAGAACCGTCTCGGACCAAGGGGGCTGGTCTTGAGCGCGCAGACTGCTCTGCAGCGGAGCGTGCGGTATCGGCCGCCGCTGAAGCTGGTCGCTGCGGTCGATCAGGCGGCATTGCTGCATCGCGCGACGTTGAGCCTCGCCGAAGAGCGCCCCCATCTGTCGGCCCGGCAGGTCGTGACGCGCGCGCAGACCATTTTCTTCAGTGTGCTCGCGACCGCTGTTTTAGCGGCATTTCTGGCATGGCCTGCGCAAGCCGCCGATATCGTCGTGGCCGGGATGTCGATCGGGTTTCTCAACAGTCTGGTGCTGCGATGCGGCCTCGCCGTTGTTGGCCGGCAGCCTCGGCCCGATGCCGCTTTGGGGCAGGACGAGCCTCTGCCTATCTACACCATCCTGGTGCCGGTCTATCGCGAAGCGGGGATGATTCCGCAAATAGCGCGGTCGTTGGCCGCGCTCGATTATCCGCCCGCCAAACTTGATATCTGGCTGGTGGTCGAGGCGGACGACGCGGCGACCCACACCGCAGTCGCGGCCGAAGGGCTCCGGGCGATCGTCGTGCCGCCAAGTATGCCCCGCACCAAGCCCAAGGCCTGCAACTACGCTCTGCCGTTTGCGCGCGGCGAGTTCATGGTCGTCTATGATGCCGAAGATCGCCCCGAACCAGACCAGTTGCGCAAAGCGGTGGCGGCGTTCCGCAGCAATCCCGGGGTCTCTTGTTTTCAGGCGCGCCTTGCGATCGATCGGGCGCCGGTCTGGGTGTCCCAGATGTTCGCCATCGATTACGCCCTGTGGTTCCGGGTGTTGTTGCCGGGACTGGCGCGTCTCAAGGCGCCGATCCCGCTCGGCGGCACCTCGAACCATTTTCGCACCCGGGCGCTGGTCGCGGCGGGGGTATGGGACCCGTTCAATGTCACCGAGGATGCTGATCTCGGTGTTCGTTTGGCGCGGCTGGGCCATCGCGTTGCGATCCTGGATTCGGCCACCTACGAGGAGGCGCCGACGCGTCTCAACACCTGGCTGCGCCAGCGCACCCGTTGGATGAAGGGGTACATGCAAACCCTTCTGGTGCACACGCGCAATCCCTGGCGTCTGCTGCACGACATCGGTCCGGGCGGCCTCGCGCTGCTGCTGTCGTTTCTGGGCGGGGCGGTGTGGTCGGCGCTGGTCAACCCGCTGCTCTGGATTTTCTGCATTGCTGGCGTGCTTCTCACCGGCGGTGGCGGAACGCTCGCTTTTCTGGCCCGCTTATCCGGAGCGACGTTGTTGGCGGCCAATGTGCTTCTCGCTGCGCTGGCGATGCTGAAGGGCAGGCGGCACTGGCGCGTGCCGGAAATGGCGATTGTGCTGACCTATCCGCTTTATTGGTTCTTGATTTCGGCGGCGACCTATCGCGCGTTGTGGCAACTCTTGCGCGACCCGTTCCATTGGGAAAAGACCCCGCACGGGGCGGTGGGACAATAATGCGCGCGAGGGCAGCCACCGTACTCGTGCTGCTGTTGATTGCGGATGGTGCGCACGCCGGCGCGTGGACGCTCGATCGCCACAAGCTTGCGATTTTCGCCGGAACGACCGCGAGCACGGCGGCGCAGCGCTACGATGGTGGCGGCGGCGCATCCAAGAACATCGCCTTCAACAAGCTCCTGATCCAGGATTGGATGGAATACGGTTTGACCGACACCGTCACGGTTTTTACCGCGCCGGAATACGTGCTGGCGCAATCCGACATGAACGGCACCGGCGCCGCGTCCATCCGTTCGGAGTCGGTCGAAGTGGGCTTGCGCGTCTTGTTGTTGACGAAAGGTGGAATGCTGTCACTCCAGGTCTCGGCCAAATCGGCGGGCGCCTTCGATATGTCGACATCGTCGAGCGGCGAGTCCGGACGGCAGTTCGAGGCGCGTCTGCTGTGGGGACGCAGTTTCAAGCTTTTCAAGCGCGACGCGTTCATCGATGTGGAAATGGCCGAGCGCTGGATCGCGCGGCCCAGGCCCGACGAACGCGTCTTCGAGGCGACGGCCGGATGGCGGCTGACCCCGCGCAATCTCGTGCTGGTCCAGAGCTTCAATTTTATGACCTTCGATGCGGTCAAACCGCCCTATCAGCCTTACGCGCTTTCCAAGCTGCAGGTCTCGCTGGTCCACCGCCTGACGTCACGCTGGTCGCTGCAGTCGGGCTATTTCTTCTCGCTGGCGGGCCGCAACATCGTCAAGGAAACCGGCGCGATATGTATGGTCTGGTTCCAGACGTGAGGCTGCCAGTTGCCCATTACGGTGTCTCTTTCCGCCCCCGCGCGGCCCCGCTGTTCTCTTACGAAGCGATGTCGAAGGCTGTGCTTCCAGAATGTTTCATACGCCGATGTGTCGATATCTGGAAACCCTCGGAAACGTCGCCGTCGATGCGCTGGTGGATGGTGCCGCCGAGGACCGATTGCAGCGGCAGGCCGGTGTCTCTAACCGTTTCGGAATGGCCGGTGATGAGGAAGCCGCCGGTGCGCAGATGCCGGGTGAGCCGCGACAGCACCGCGATCTGCGTCGCTTGGTCGAAATAGATGAGGATATTGCGGCAGAAGATGACGTCGAAGTCCGTCGCCATGGGATAGAACCGGTCCATCAGATTGAGGCGGTGGAACGCCACCTTCTGGCGCAAGGCCGGCACGATGCGAAATTCCTTGCACGCTGGGTCGCGCGGCACGAGCACGTAGCGCTGACGCATCGTTTCCGGAATTGGGTCCATCATATACGCCGGATAGCTGGCGTTGGCTCCGGTTTGCAGCACGTCGGTCGAGATGTCGGTGGCGAGAATAGAATAGTCCATGCGCTGGCGGCGGCGAAAATCTTCCAGCAGCATCGCGCAGCTATAGGCCTCGGCGCCGGTTGAACTGGCGGCGCTCCAGATTTTCATATTGTGGCGTCCGCTGCAGGCGATCTGCGGCAGAATATTTTCCGCCAGAAAATCGAAATGCACCGGCTCGCGGAAGAAGTCGGTCTTGTTGGTGGTGATCTCGTTGATGAAGGCAATGGCTTCGGCTTGGTCGCCGCCAAACAAGGCGGCGCAATAGTCGTCGACGCTTTCGACGCCGAGTGTCCGCATGCGCCGGTACAGCCGCATTTCCACCATCGTCCGCTTCTGTGGTGTGATCTGGATGCCGCAATAGTTTTGGATGAATACGGCAAACCGTTTAAAAATAGCGTCTGATATGCGATCGGGAAATACAGTCTGGTGCATGGCTCCGGCGTTGGTTGTCCGAGCCGCACATCAAACGCAAACCGTGGCCAGTTCGTGACCGGGTGCGGTTGAACGTGTGGTGAGGAGACGATTGCACGACAAAGACTGGAGCCAGAACGGCGCTGTCTATTATCCTGGTAAACGTCTGGTTAAAGGCTTCGCGCTCACGTTGCGCACGCTGGTGGAACAACGGGCGCACGCCAGCGTCAACGGCGGTGCGCATAGCGAGACAGGTGGGGAGCACGAGCGTCTTCGTCTTGTGAACCCTAGTAAGTCGCCCGCAACTCCACGCTAATGACGCGGCCTTTGTTGAGCGGCGAGAAGGTCGGAAGCGCGCCGCCGGAATAACCGAACGTCGACGATTCTGGCAAGGTGGTGTCGCCGCCCCAGGTCGCAACATTGGTCAGGTTCTTGCCATTGAGCGACACGCTCCAGCCACCGGTTTGCGGCGTGAAGGTGAAGTTGGTGTCGATCAGATCGGTCTCGGCAAGCCGCCCCAGATTGGTGTCGTTGTAGAACGAGGCATCGCGATGATCGAAGCCGGAGCGCATTTCGATACGTCCGCCGGGCACCACAAAGCCGTAAGTCATATCGATTCCGGCGCTCAATGGTGCCAGCCGTGGAATGCGCATATGGGCGTCGGCTGTGGTCACGGCAAGGTCGCCGTTCAAATCCGCCGTCACGCGATCATATTGGCCGTGCACATACCCAGCGCGCAGCGAAATCCCAAGATCGCCGGTCAGCGTAAAGCGCGCTTCGATTTCTCCGCCGTAAAGCCGCGCGTCGCCCGCGTTCAGCACCAGTTGCTGTACGCCAGAAATCGGATCGGCCAGATTGGTCTCGCGCTGCATATTTGAAATCTGGGTGTGGAATAGCGCGAGGTTCAGCGTGTGCGCGCCGAAGGCCTGTTTCCAGCCGAGTTCGAAGGCAGACAAGGTCTCGAGATTGTAGGCCAGAGGTTTCAGGCCCAGGCTGGAGGTGCGGAAATTGGCGCCGCCGCCGCGAAAGGCGCGTGACCACGACGCGTAGATATTGGTTGCTTCGTCCGGCCGCCATTGTAGGCCCAGCTTTGGCGAAAAATTGTTCCAGTTCTGGAAAAACGGGGTGTCGGAAAAATTCAGCGTGCGTGCGTCGATGTTTCCGCCATCCACACCTTCGCCCGGTACTATCACACTTGGGCCATCAAGATCATCCGCCGCCCGGCGCACGCGCGAGAGGCGCGAATGTTTGCGCTCATGGGTGAAACGAAGGCCGCTGCTGAGCGTTATCGTATCGCTGAGGTGCCAATCGGCATTGGCGAAGACGGCGATATCCTGAAACGTGCCCTGGCCGCCGCCGGTGCGCCGGAACGTCGGCGAGAAATTGCGCTCATCGATGTAGGTGAGGTTCTGTTCCAGGAAATAAACGCCCACCACCGCATCGGCCGGTCCGAAGGTGGCGGCATAGCGCAGTTCGTCGCTCACTTGGCTTTGCTGGTTAAGAATGCGGGTGTGAAACACGAAATTCGGCGTGGAGTCGATATCCGCCGCCCACGCCACCGTTACGGTGCGCCAGCCGGTGATGTTGGTGAGAGTGCCGCGCCCGGTTTGGGCATTTGTTTCCAGCGTCATCTGGTCCCAATGCGTCTTGGCATAGCCGCGATTGTCGAGCGAAAAATCGAAGGTGCTGCGCGCGAACAAGGCGTGGTTCTGGCCAGCTGGTCCGTCGCCGGTATCGGCGCCGTGCTCCAGGCGCAGCATCATGTCGAAACCCGGTGCGGGCGTCAGGCGAAAGCTGGCACGCGCGCCATAGGCGTCGTGTTTGCCGAACGCACTGCCGTCGTAGCGGTTGATCAACCAGCCGTCATCGTGTTCGCCGGTGAGCGCCAAGCGCCCTGTCAGCAGGCCCTTTACCAGCGGACCGGACAGTGCAATTTCGCCGGACGTATCGGGTCCGGAGGCCACCGTGACGCGGCCGTTGAGTTCGAACGTGTCCGATGGCGCACGGTTGCGGATCAGCACGGCGCCGCCGGTGACGTTGTGGCCATACAGCGTGCCTTGCGGGCCGCGCAGAACTTCCACCGCTTCGACATCCAGGAGATTTGTGAGCGTCCCCGCGTTCATGCCGACATACACGCCGTCCACGAACACACCGACGGCCGGGTCGACGGACGGGATCGAGGAATTCACGCCGACGCCGCGAATGGAGACGTTGGCGATGCCGCGTGCGGTGCCCAGATCTTCGATCTGCACATTCGGCATCGCATAAGAAAGATCCTGCAGCGTAGTGGCGTTGCGCGACGCCAATTGCGCTTCGCCAAATACATTCAGCGTTAGCGGTAAGTCTTGTGGCGTGGCCCCATGTTGCTTGGAGGCCGTCACGATCACCGCTTCAGTGGCGGCAACGGCGGGCTCCACGAGTAGAAGCAAACAAGCCAATGTCGATGGGACGGTGCAGTTCATCGTCAATTTTCTGTAGTTTTTTGCGTGAAGTGATGCCAGCCCATAGCCTGGGTCGGCTGCGATGACCAGATACAATCGGTATCGGGTGCAGCATCAGGCTGTTGATGATTGTTGAACTCACGGCCTAACGGTACCAACCGTACGGGACGGACGGCGGAATTGATGGGCGATGGTGTCGTACAGGTTAGCGGTCG